>Ga0310345_10000058_pt1 | contig 245292 bp, 205 predicted proteins | sample HC15DNA20500_MG_FD_204667 | JGI IMG/M metagenome (GOLD analysis project Ga0310345, IMG submission 204667) | Marine microbial communities from station ALOHA, North Pacific Subtropical Gyre - HC15-DNA-20-500_MG | ecosystem: Environmental > Aquatic > Marine > Oceanic | place: Pacific Ocean... | reverse complement strand
GGCAAATTATTTCACGCAAAGACGCAAAGACGCAAAGGGGCTGGGTGGGCCGCGGGCTGGCGGCTGGCCGGCGGGTGCCGGTCTGCATGTTGTCTCTCGCAGAGGCGCAGAGTCGCAGAGGACGGGCCGCGGGCTGGGGACTGGCCGCGGCGTTCCTCGTCGCCGAGCGCTCGGCCGGGTGGATGGGTGCGCTTCGGTGGCTTCTTGTGCTCTCGCCAAGGCGCCAAGCCGCCAAGGGGTTGGGTGGCGGCGGGATGGCGACTGGCCGGGGCGTGCCTGCCTGACCATCACGCCGGGCGCTCCTGGGGATCACGGAGGAGCGCCCGATCGACGAGCCGAGTACAGGGGCGATCACGGACGCGGCGGCGAGTCTCCATCGCGCGGCCCGTCCCCGTCCTCTGTGTCTCTGCGCCTCTTCGAGAGACAAATTGCAGTCGTGGACCCGGCGGCGATGTGCCATCGCGCGGCCACGCCACCCCCTTTGCGGCTTGGCGTCTTGGCGAGAGCCAAAAAGCCACCGAAGCGCACCGATCCACCCTGGCCGAGCGCAGGACGATCACGGACGCCGCGGCGAGTCTCCATCGCGGGGCCCGCCCCGTCCTCTGCGTCTCTGCGCCTCTGCGAGAGATAAATTGCAGCCGTGGACGAGCGAAGGGAGTCCTTTGCGGCTTCGCCCCTTGGCGAGCCAAGAAGCCACCGAGGCGCCCCGATCGAGACGAAATTTACGGGAGGCTTACGAACGGTACGGTGCGCGAGGGCGGGGGGCGTGAGACCCTGAGGGCGATGTCGGACGAGGGGGCGCCGCGGGTGCTGCTGGTCGAGGACGAGGAGCCGATCCTCGATGGGCTCGACGCGCTGTTCTCCGGGCAGGGGTGGGACACCGTGCAGGCCGCCGATGGGGCGCAGGCGCTCGAGCATCTGGCTGGCGGCGGCTTCGACCTCGTGGTGCTGGACCTGATGCTGCCGAAGGTCGACGGGCTCGGCGTGCTGCGGCGGGTGCGGGCGCACGGGGACGACACCCCGGTGCTCGTCCTGACCGCCAAGGGCGCCGAGGAGGACGTCGTCGCCGGGCTCGAGGCGGGGGCGGACGACTACGTCACCAAGCCCTTCGGGGTCAGGGAGCTCGCGGCCCGGGCGAGAGGCCTCCTGCGGCGCGCGCGCCCGGCGCCCGAGCGGCCTCGGCGCTTCTCGGTCGGCGCGCTGGAGGTGGATCTCGACGCGCAGCGCATCGCGAGCGAGCCCGCCGTCCGGCTCACCGCGCGCGAGGCCGCGCTGGTCGGCTACCTGGTGGAGCGTCGTCATCGCCCCGTCACCCGCGAGGAGCTGCTCGTCGACGTGTGGGGCTACAACGACGGCACCGTGCGGACGCGGACCGTCGACGTGCACGTGCAGCAGCTCCGCGCGAAGCTCGAGCCGATCGGCGGCGCGGCCTGGATCGCCACCGTGCGCGGTCGGGGCTATCGCTTCGTCGCGCCCATCTCGTCGTGAGCAGCCGCAGGGTCATCGCGCTCGCGATCGGGTTGGTCGTCGCGTCGCTGGCCCTCGCCGGCGGCTGGCTCTTCGCCACCCTGCGCGAGCGCGACGTGCGGCGGGCCGAGGCGCGGGCGCGGCTGATGCGCGCCGCCGACGCGGTGCGGGGCGCGGTCGACGAGAGCCTCGAGGAGCTCCGCCGCCGCGAGGACGAGCGGCCCTTCTACCTGTACCAGCACCTCTACAGCCCGCCGGACGTGCTCGCGATCACCGACCCGGTGGCCGTCTCGCCGCTCGCCCGACCGAGCGCCGATCCGCGGGTGCGCGCCTACTTCCAGATCGATCCCGACGGGCGGGTGCGGACCCCCTACGCGGCCGATCCCGACGCCGCGCCCCCGCCCCTGCACGTCGAGGTCGCCCGGCTCGTGCGGGGCGACGCCTTCGATCCCCTGCGCGCGCTGGTCCGCGGTGAGGCGTCGGACACGCTCGGCGTCGCCGCGGCGCCGGAGATCCCCGGGAGCGGCGCGCTCGAGATCGTCCGGAACCCGGACAACCAGCTGACCGATCTCGACCGCTACGGCAGCTCCCAGGCGCGCGACATCCTGGCGGCCCAGCGCGGCGACGAGATGGCGAACCAGCGGGTGATCGAGCGCGGCCGACAGGTCGGCCCGATGTCGCGCCGCAACGTCACCTGGGACGAGGCCGTGCAACAGCGGGCGGCGCCTCCCCGGCCGAGCGCGTCGCGGCCGCTCTCGCGCGAGCGGGTGCGGGCGACCCTGGCGGGGGCCGAGGAGGCGGTCCGGGCGTGCACCCCCGAGGCGGTGCGGGTGCGCCTCCGGGTGGCGGCCGACGGACGGGTGCTGCGCGCGAGCAGCGATCCCGAGTCGGCGTGCGTGGTGCGGGCGCTGGAGGCGCTGCGCTTCCCCGCCACCGACGGCGGCGCGCTCACCGTGCGCTTCGGCTACCGCAGCGCCGACGCGAGGCTGGAGCTCGCCGACGGTCGGGACCTCGAGCAGCGCGTGCGCCGCGCCGGCGAGGTCGTCTACACGCCGATGACCTTCCGCGCGCTCGGCGACAGCTGGGTCCTGCACCGGCTCGTGTCCCACGAGGAGACCGCGGTCGTGCAAGGTGTCCTGCTCGACGAGGCCCACCTGAGGGACGCCTGGCTGCCGGGGCTGGTGACCCGCCGGGTCGAGGCCTCGGTCGCGCCGACGGTGGTGCGCGCCGGGGAGGGCGCCTGTGCGCTCCGGGAGCGCGCGTCGGCGACCCTGCCGGACCTGGAGCTCTGCTTCGCGCCGGCGCAGCTCGCCGCGGCCTCGGACGGAGACGCGCTCCACGTGCAGCTCGGCGCCCTCGCGCTCCTGGTGCTGATCGCGCTCCTCGCCGCCGCGGCCATCGGCGTCTACGCCCGGCGCGCCGAGGCCCTCTCCCGCCAGAAGAGCGCCTTCGTCTCGGCGGTGAGCCACGAGCTCCGGACCCCGCTGACCACCCTCCGCATGCACGCCGAGATGCTCGACGAGGGCATGGTGGACGAGACGCGCCGGCCCAAGGTGCACCGCGAGCTGGTGCGCGAGAGCGTCCGCCTGGCGCGCCTGGTCGACAACGTGCTGAGCCTCTCGAAGCTCGAGGAGGGGCGCCGCGGCATCGCGCCGTCTCCGGGCGATCTGCGCGCGCACGTCCGCGAGATCGTGGAGGCGCAGCGGCACCTGATCGAGGAGCGCGGCTTCACCCTCGAGGGCCCCGGGCCCGGCGCGGTGCCCTGCGAGTTCGACGGGCAGGCGGTCGAGCAGATCGTGATCAACCTGCTCGACAACGCGGTGAAGTACGCGGCGACCGGCGAGCGCGCGATCGAGGTCGCGGTGGAGGCGGGGCCGGTGATCGAGGTCCGCGACCGGGGCCCCGGCGTGCCCGAGGCCGAGCGTCGCAAGGTCTTCGACCGCTTCCACCGCGTCGAGCGCGAGGACACCGCGCACGCGCCCGGGACCGGCATCGGCCTCTCCCTCGTGGCCGAGCTGGCCGAGGCTCACGGCGGGCGCGCCTCGGTCCACCCGCGCGAGGGCGGCGGGCTGCGGGTCCGCGTCGCCCTGTCGTCTCGCGTCAGCGGTGCGTGATGTCGAGGCGCAGCGCGCGCAGGTGTGGGCGGAGCACCTCGATGCGCGAGCGGCCTCCGAGGCGTCGCACGATCTCCTCGATCTGACCGACCTGGTACGGCCAGGCGCCGAAGAAGTCGTCGAACTCGAGGCGCACCGTCCGGTCGTCCACCTCGCGGGCCGCGACCTTCCACTCCCCCGAGGCCATCGCCTCGTAGATGCCGGGGAGGCGGAGGAGCGCCGCGCGCGCGTCGCGGATCAACCGGAGCGAGACGCGGCCGACCATCGACTCGGTGTAGGTCGCGAAGTCGTCGCGCCCGATGCGACGGAGGCCCTCGCAGGCGCTCAGGGTCGGGTATCGGGACGCGCCCACCGCGAGGAGGAGCTCGTGGTAGTCGGCGTACGGGTAGCTCTGGAACGCGACGTAGCGGCCGCCGTCGGGGGGCTCCCGGAGCGACGGAGCGAAGCCCGCCCAGACCTCGGCCGGGAGCTTGGCCGCGAGGCGCGAGAAGAACATGCCGCGCAGCCGATAGGACGCCGGGATCACCGCCGAGAGGCTGGAGAGATCCTCGTCGTGCACGATCGGGTCGTCTGGCTCGAACGGGCTGCCCGGGACGATCACTCGGGATCCGGCGGCGGCATGGTGAGACACGGCGTGGGCGCGACCCCGCCGTCGGCGACCGCCGCGTCCTCGGGCGGGGGGCCGGCGTCGATCGGGGCGCTCAAGCAAGGCCCCGGCCCGGCGTCGATCGGCGCGTCCAGGCAGGGCCGCGGGCCGGCGTCGATCGGCGCGCCGAGGCAGGGTCCGGGCTCCGCGTCCCGTCGGGGCGCCTCGGCGTCCGGCCGGGTCGGCGCCATGCCCACCGCGTGCGACTCGTAGCAGCCGGTGGCCGACGTGAGCCCTCCGAGCGCGAGCGCGATCAGCTTCGAGCGTCGCGCCAGGATCGCCTTTCGATCCTCCTCCTCGCGATCGTCGGTCACGCGGCGAGGGTAGATCAGCGGGTCGCGTGTGACGAGGGGGACGGCTCGGCGAGCTCCTCGAGGCTCTCCCGCATCGCCCGCACCATCTCCGTGCGCGCCGCCCGGGTCGCGACCTTGATCGCGTTGCCGATCGCGCGCTCGGTGCTGCGGCCGTGGGCCTTGATGCAGAGGTGATCGAAGCCGAGGATCGGCGCGCCGCCGTACTGCTCCCAGTCGGTCGCGCGGCGGAGCTTCTTCACCGCGGGCGCGAGCAGCCCGAGGCCGGCCTTGTAGCGGAGGGAGGTGTCGCCCGCGTAGCGCCCGAGGCGCATCACCGTCTCCGCTACCCCCTCGAGCATCTTGAGCACGATGTTGCCGGTGAAGCCGCCGGTCACGACCACGTCGGCGGTGCCCTTCGGGATGTCCATGCCCTCGATGTTGCCGATGAACTCCAGGCAGCGGACCTCGCTCAGGCGACGGTTCGCCTCCACCACCGCGCCGGTGCCCTTGGTCGGCTCGCTCCCGTTCGAGAGCAGGGCGACCTTCGGGTTGGGGTTGCGCGAGATGCGCGACGCGTAGGCCGAGCCCATCACCGCGAACACCACGAGATCCTGGGCGTCCACCTCGAGGGTCAGCCCCGCGTCGAGGATCAGGCTGAAGGGATCGTCCTTCTCGCCGCGCCGCCGCTCGGTCGGATAGACCGCGCCGAGGGCGCAGCGGGCCACCCCGGGGAGCCGGCCGAAGGTGCGCGCGCAGGCGAGGGTGACCGCGCCGGTGTTCCCCGCGCTCACCAGCACGTCGGCGTGTCCGTCCCGCACCGCCTCCGCCGCCCGCAGGATCGAGCAGTCGGGCGCTCCGTCGAGCGCGTCGCGCGGCTTGTCGTCCTGCGCGACCTGGGTGGGCGCGTGCAGGATCGCGATCTTCTCGCGGTCGTGCTCGTGCACGAGCAGCAGCCGGCGGAGCACCGCCTCGTCGCCGACCAGGAGGACGTCCGGCGCGCCGGCGCCCAGGCTCGCCCGGGCGGCCCCCGCGACCGTGACCTTCGGGCCCAGGTCCGAGCCCATCGCGTCGAGTGCGACCGTGACCATGCCCGCACAGCGTCGCACGGGTGGGGCCGAGACGTCAGCCCGTCCGGGCGACGGTCGGTGCCGGGAACGTGACCTCGATCGAGGTGTGACCCGGCTCCGACGCGTCCAGCGACACCGCCGCCCCGAGGAGCTCGGCCGCCAGCCTCACCGTGTAGGTGCCCAGCCCGGTGCCGTCGACCTTGCCGGCGGTGACGTGCTTCTCGAAGAAGCGGTCGATGACGCTCGCGGGCACCTCGCCCCGGTTCCGCACCGCGAGCGAGCCCGCCGGGTCGACCTCCAGCGTCACCACCGCTCCCGGAGGTGAGGCCTCCACCGCGTTCTTGGCCAGGTTCGCGAGGATGGTCCACACGAGCCGCTCGTCGCCCAGGACCTGGACCGGCGTCCCGGGGCCGGTCAGCTCCACCGCGACGCCCTCGCGAAGCGCGCGCGCCTCGGCGGCGACCTCCTGGGCCAGCGCCGTCAGGTTCACGAGGGTGGCCTCCGGGACGTACAGCCCTTGCTCCATCCGGAAGGTGTCGAGGGTGGTGTTCACGATCGCCTGCATGCGCACGCCCGCCCTGGCGATCCGAGTCGCGAGCTCGCGGTCTCGCTCGCCGAGCGACGATCCGGGCCGGGTCAGCAGCCGCGCGAAGCCGATGATGGCCGTCAGGGGCGACTTCAGGTCGTGCTGGGTGATCGCCTCGACCTCGGCGCGAAACCTCTGCGCCTCTTCGAGGGCCTGCTTCTGGGTCTCGAGGAGCTGGCGCTGCCTGTGCAGCTTGACGTGCGCGGCGACACGCGCGTGGACCTCGGCCATCTGGAGCGGCTTGGTCACGTAGTCCACGGCGCCGGCTTCGAAGCCGCGCAGCTTGTCTTCGGGCTCCACCTTCGCGCTCGCGAAGATCACGGGGACGTCGGCGAGCGCCGGTCTCCGCTTGAGCGCCTCGCAGAGCGCGTAGCCGTCCATGCCCGGCATCTGCACGTCCAGCAGGAAGAGGTCCGGGGGTCTCCGCTCGGCCGCGCGCAGCGCCATCTCGGCGCGCGGGAAGCAGAGCACCCGATAGCCCCGCGACTCCAGCTCCTCCTGGAGGAGCCGGAGGTTGTGCGGGTTGTCGTCCACCACCGCGAGCCGCGGGGGCGTCACGCCGTCTCGCTCATCCATTCCAGGATCGCCTCGTAGGAGTACGCGCCGGCGAGCTCCGAGAGCCGGGCGGCGAGCGCCGGGTGAGGGCCGCCCAGCTGATCCACGATCGCCTGGAGCCTCGCCGCGTCGCCGTCCTCGGTCGCCTCCACGATGGCCGCGCGCAGGTCGTCGGGGACGGCCTCCCCCCCGGCGCACGTCGGCGTCGCCGGGGCGTGGTCCTCGTAGGCCCAGCGCACGTCGGTCAGCTCCTCCATGAGCGCGAAGAGCTCGCTCTCACGGAAGGGCTTTCGCAGGAACGCCGCCGCCCCCGCCGCCAGCGCGGCGTCGCGTTGGTGCGACAGGGCGCTGGCCGAGAGCATCACCACCGGGATGGAGGCGGTCGCCTCCTCGCGGAGCAGGGCGCGGGTGGCCTCGATCCCATCCATCAGCGGCATCTGGAAGTCCATCAGCACGAGGTCGGGGCGCCAGCGGAGGGCGGCCTCCACCCCGGCGCGCCCGTTGGCGGCCTCCTGGGTCTCCACCCCGACCGCGGCCAGGAGCGTGCAGACGAGGTCGCGGTTCGTCTCGCGGTCGTCCACCACCAGGACCCGCGGGGCGTCGCTCACCGCGCGCACGACGCGGCGGGCCGCCGGACGGAGGCTGCTCGACGGCTCGCGGGCGGTCGTCTCCAGCGTGAACAGGAAGCGGGCCCCTTCGCCCTCGCGGCTCTCCACGGTGAGATCGCCGCCCATCATGCGCGCGAACGAGCGGCTGATCGGCATGCCGAGCCCGGTGCCACCCACCGCGGCGCCGGCCTCGGTCTGCTCGAAGGGCTGGAAGATCCGCTCCTGGTCCGCCGAGGCGATACCCACGCCGTCGTCCCGCACCTCGAACGAGAGCCGCGCTCCCTCGGCGCTGGCGCAGAGCGTGACGCGCCCCCCGCGGGTGAACTTGAACGCGTTGCTGAGCAGGTTGATGAGGACCTGGCGGATCTTCCCGGCGTCGGTGTCCACGTGCCGCGGCAGCGCCTCCACGCCCTCCACCTCGAAGGTGATCTCCGCGTCGCTCGCGCGCCTCTCGAACATCATCGCCACGTCGCTCACCAGCTCGTGCAGCGCGGTGGGCTCCACGGTGAGCTCGACGCGATCGGCCTCGATCTTCGACATCGCCAGGACCTGATCGATGAGCGACATCAGGTGCTCGCCGCTCTTGCGCACCACCCGCAGGAAGCGGTCGCGCTCCGCCGGCGCCGGGTTCCGCTCGAGCAGCTGGGTGTAGCCCAGGATCGCGTTCATCGGCGTCCGGATCTCGTGCGACATGTTCGCGAGGAACACGCTCTTGGCGCGGTTCGCCGCCTCCGCCGCGAGCTCGGCCTCGCGCTGGGCGGTGATGTCGGTGTGGGTGCCGGTGAAGCGCGTCGGGTTCCCGTCCGCGTCGCGCTCCATGATCTTGCCGCGGTCGAGGATGTGCACCCAGTGGCCGTCGGCGTGACGCATCCGGTGCACGTTCTCGTAGAAGTCCACCTCGCCGCTCATGTGGCGCCCGAGGTCGGCGTAGCAGGCGTCGAGATCGTCGGGGTGGACCCGGCTCTTCCACGACTCGAGCTCGAAGGGCACCTCGGCGAGCGTGTGGCCCAACATCTGCGCCCAGCGCTCGTCGAAGACCACGTCGTTGGTCTGCGGGTTCCAGTCCCACATGCCGAGGCGGGTGCCCTCCAGCACCATCTCGAATCGCTCGCGCCGGACCTCGGCGGCCCGCTCGGCCTCGACGTGCGCGGTGACGTCCCACCACGCCGCCACGCGCTGTCCGGCCGCCGTCTCGCGCTCGCGCATGCCGACCCAACGCACGGCTCCGTCCGGGCGCGTGACCTTCGCGGCGGCGAGCCCGCACCCACCGTCGGCGCGGGCCGCGTCGAGGCGCGCACGGTCCTCCGGCGCGACCAAATTCGAGATCGCGTCGCCCTCGAGCGACTCGGCGGCCAAGCCGAGGAGACCTCGCGTGTCGCCCATGACGGCGGCGGCGGTCCAGGGCCGGTCGCGCTCCCACACCACGTGCACGCACGCCGAGGCCTCGAGGATCGCGTGGGGATCGAGCTCGGTCATGGTCGGTGGTACGGCGGTAACACCCTGGCCTTGATGGCTCGTCTCGATCGCGATCCGATCCGCCGAGCGTCGTCGCGCGTAACTTCGAGGCGCCTGGCGCGTCGAACACTCATCGCGATGCTGAACCCGGACGATCCCTGGCTCGGCCAGACCCTCGATGGCCGCTACCGCCTGCTCCGACGACTCGGCGCGGGCGGCATGGGCGTGGTCTACGAGGCGGCGCACCTGGCCCTCGGCGAGGTGGAGCTCGGCGACCGCCTGGCCGTGAAGGTGCTCCGCTCGACCGCGCTCTCGGTGCCCGGCGCGCTCGAGCGCCTGGAGCGGGAGGCGCAGGCCGCCTCGGCGATCGGCGACCCGCACATCGTCGACGTGCGGGACTTCGGCCACCTCCACGGCGGGCAGGCCTACGTGGTGATGGAGCTGCTCGAGGGGCGGGCGCTCTGGGACGAGCTGCGCGAAGGAGCGTTCCCCTGGGCGCGAGCGGCGCGGCTGGCCCGACACGTCGCGCACGGCCTCGCCAGCGCTCACGACGCCGGCATCGTGCATCGCGATCTCAAGCCCGAGAACGTCGTGCTGGTCGAGCGGAAGGGCGAGCGCGACTACCCCAAGATCCTCGACTTCGGGATCGCGAAGCTGCGGGGGGCGGGCGCCAAGCTGACCCGCGCCGGCGAGGTGATCGGGACGCCGCAGTACATGTCGCCCGAGCAGTGCCTCGGTCTCGCGGTCGATCCCCGCGCCGACGTCTACGCGCTCGGCGTGCTGCTCTACGAGATGCTGACCGGCGAGGTGCCCTTCGACGGCGACGACCTCCGGGCCATCTGCCTCAGCCACATCCAGGGCGAGGTGCCTCCGCTCTCGGCGCACGGGGTCGAGGTCCCGCCCGCGCTCGACGCGATCGTGAGGTGCTGCCTCGAGAAGGACGCCGACGCCCGGTTCGGGTCGATGCGCGAGGTGGCCGCCGCGCTCGGCGAGGTGCTCGGAGAGGCCGACGAGCCCTCCGGTCCCCGCCCCGCGGTGCGCCTCTCGAGCTTCCCGGCGCCCGCTCAGCCCGCGCCGCCGGCGCGTCGTCGGGTGGCTCCATTCGCGCTCCTCGGCGCCGGAGCCGCCCTCGCGTGCGCGGCCGTGGTCGCCGCCCTGGTGGTGATCTCCTCGCCCGGCGAGTCCGCCGCCGCGCAGCCCAGCGTCCCGCCGCCCGCCGTCGTTCGTGCTCCCGCCGTATCGGAGTCGGAACCATCGCCGGAGCCGCGACCGGAGCCGCCGGCCCGCGAGGAGGACGAGACCATCGCGCTGATCGCGCAGCCTCCCGCGATCGTGGAGCACGACGGCGCGCCGATCGGTCGAACTCCGCTCGAGGTGCCCCGGCCGGCCGACGGCGTGCAGGCCTACACGATCCGCCAGCCTGGATATCGTTCGAGAGACATCGCGCTCTCGGCCCGCTCCCGCGACGAGGTGGTGGTGCGCCTCGAGCGGGTGCCCGCGCCGCGTCGGGTCGAGCCGGCCGCGCCCGTCGAGCCCGAACCGGTCGCTCCCGCGGCGCCTCGGGCCGCGCCGACCGCGCAGCGCGCCGAGAGCGGCCCGTTCATGAACCCGTGGGATTGAGGCGGCGGGTGAGCCCGCTGTAGGTGAATTGCCTACGTAGGTTCACAAGTTCACTCCGTCCCCCCCTACCAGGTCGCGATCCAGTCGATGAAGAGGACCATGACCGGGATCGGGATCAGGAGGCCGAGGGCGGAGCCGATCATGTAGTCGCGGAAGCGGATCGAGCTCATCGCCAGGGCGTAGTTGAGCGCCGGGGTGAGGAAGAGGACGAGGCGGAGCAGGGCGACGGTGGTGACGGGGCGGTCGGTGAGGCGGGCCAGGATCTTCTTCATCCAGGGCTTGCGCACGTCGCCGAGGGGCTGGCCGCCGATGCCGCGCACGACGAGGAAGCTGATGCCGACGCTCACCAGGGAGCCGAAGTAGGCCGCCGGCACGCCCCACGCCTGGCCGTAGGCGATGGAGGCCGCGCTGACGAAGACCATGCCGGGCACGTGCATCAGCTCGCCGGCCGCGAACACCCCGAGGAAGGCGACGAAGCCCCAGACGCCCATCGACTGCATCCAGTTGCGCACCACCTCGACGGAGATGTGCTCGTCGAGCCCGGTCGCCTTGGCCGCCGCCAGGGTGCCGACGAAGAACAGGACGAGGAGCCACGTACGCCAGCGCTGTCGGCGCGGACGCGGCGCGTCGATGGCCACCGTCTCGTGCTCCGGCTCCTCCACCCGCTGCGTTCTTGACACGTGGGGTGGCTGCGCGTGAGCGGGACCTATATGGCGATCGTGATGGAAGGCCGCTACCAGCGCGCGATCGCGGCGATCGACGCCATGCACGCGCAAGATCCGGAGCACGAGCTCGCCCACCACGAGGCCATGCCCGCGGAGCTGGCCTACGCCGAGCGCATGAGCGCCGCCCTCGACGCGCTCAAGCCCGACGCCGACGAGGCCCTCAAGATCGCGGTGCGCGCCCAGCACCTCATGCGCTGGACCCTCCCCCGTGAGGAGTACCCGAAGGGCAAGGCCGGGTATCACGCCTGGCGCACCGAGCAGAAGAAGCGCCACGCCCGGCGCGCGGCGGAGGCGATGGCCGAGGCCGGCTACGAGGCCGACGCGATCGAGCGGGTGCGCGGGCTCGTGATGAAGAAGCAGCTGAAGAGCGACCCCGACGCGCAGGCGCTCGAGGACGCGGCGTGCCTCGTGTTCCTCGAGACCCAGCTCGCGGAGTTCGCGGAGGGCAAGGACGAGGACGACCTGATCGAGATCCTCCGCAAGACCTGGGCGAAGATGAGCCCGCGGGGCCGGGAGCTGGCGCTCGCGCTGGAGCTCGAGCCGAGCGCGAGGGCGATGGTCGAGAAGGCGCTGGTGGAGCAGGCGGTCCGGTGAAGCCCCCCTTGTCGGGGCGCGCGCGAGCACGCAGGCTCGCAGCATGATCAGCCTCTACACCTCGCCCACGCCCAACGGGTGGAAGGCCTCGATCACGCTCGAGGAGCTGGGGCTGCCCTACGAGGTCCACGCCATCGACCTGATGAAGGGCGAGCAGAAGGAGCCCGGCTACCTCGCCATCAACCCGAACGGCCGCATCCCGGCGATCGTCGATCACGACGACGACGACTTCGCGGTCTTCGAGTCGGGCGCGGTGATGATGTACCTCGCCGAGAAGACCGGCCGCCTGCTCCCCACCGAGGCGAAGGCGCGCTCCCGCGTGGTCCAGTGGCTGATGTTCCAGATGGGCGGCGTCGGCCCGATGATGGGCCAGGCCAACGTCTTCTTCCGCTACACGCCGGAGAAGATCCCGTACGCGATCGAGCGCTACCAGCGCGAGAGCCGCCGCCTGCTCGAGGTGCTCGACGGGCAGCTGGCCGAGCGCGAGTGGCTCGCGGGCGACTACTCGATCGCCGACATCGCCAACTACGCGTGGGCGCACACCTACAGCTGGAGCGGCGTCAGCGTCGAGGGCTTGCCGCACCTGAAGGCGTGGCTCGACAAGATCCGCTGGCGCCCCGCGGTGCAGCGCGGCCTCGCCGTGCCGAGGAAGGTCGAGCTGATGGAAGAGGACGAGGAGAAGTTCGCCGAGGAGGCGCGCAAGATCCTCGTGTGAGCTTCAGGGCCGCGCGATCAGGGTGGCCGCGACGAGCAGGCGCGGATCCACCGCGTCGGGATCGGGCAGCTCGAGCTCGTCGCGCCCGGCGGCGCCCGGGTTCAGGCCGTAGCTGGCGATCGCCTCGCCTCCCCGCTCGAAGATCCAGCCGGGGCGCCAGCTCGACGCCCGCCGGACCTCGATCGGCGCGCCCACGCTGGGCTCGATGCGGAGCCAGGGCCGGCCGGAGAGCGCGAAGACCTGCTCGCGCAGTCGGTCGAGGGTGAGCGTGCCGAGCGCGGCGCCCTCGGGGCCCTCCACCCGCAGGGTCGAGCGGAAGCCGCGGCGCCCCTCGGACACCACCCGCAGAAGCGCCCGCGGCTCGCCTTCGGTGGAGAAGAGCACGAGGGTCGGGCAGGGCCGCAGCCAGGCCACCACCGCGAGCGAGGCCCAGAGCATCAGCGGCGCGAGCACGTACTCCAAGAGCGCCCCTCCGCCCGCGAGCGGCCAGAGCAGGAGCAGGGCGGTCAGCGTCACCGCGCCGGCGATCCACGCGAGGGCCATGCGCGCGCCGCGGGTGGTCCGCATCCCGCGCGCCAGCGGTCGATCGGCGGCGTCGAAGAGCCCGGGCGAGACGCGATCGGGGAGCCGGCCGACCAGGCGCCGCGCGCGTCGAAAGACCGTGCGATCGAAGACCGCGTCGATCCCCTCCGCGGCGAGCGCGCCGCAGGACGGGCACACCTGCATGCCCGTGACGACCTCCTCGCCGGCGCCCTCGAAGCCGCACGTGCCGCAGCGCATGGCCCATGATGTCCCGGATCCGAAGCGGGCGCGAATGCGCTACCCTGCGGGCCGCATGCACACCTCGTCGGAAGAAGTCGAGAAGCACATCCTGGCGGTCGACCGGAAGCTCCGCGACGGGCGCGAGGTGGACGCGACGGACAAGCGGATCGACCTGAGCGCGCTCTACAAGCGCTACAGCTGGGGCAACGGCCCGACCCCGCTCTCCGACAAGGCGCAGCGCGCGCTGAAGCTCGCCGACCGCACCTCCGACGAGCGCTGGTCGCGCGCCTTCCAGGACGGCCGCCACCTCGGCGTGTACCGCAGCAACATCGGCTACTACTGGGTGCTCCGCTACGACGGCTCCCTCAGCACGCACGCCCTCGTGCACGCCGGCACCGCGGCCGACGTCACCGCGAAGTTCGGGCGCTGACCAGAAGCTGAACGGTGCGGGGCGGGCGATCGTGCCCGTTCGGATCGAAGGACGCGGCCTGAGTGCCGCAGGTCCCGACGATTCCATTTCGAGCGGACGAGGGCACGATCCTTGTAAGCTGGGCTCTACATGAAGTGTGGAGCCATGAGCCGTGGGCTGCTGTGTGGAGCGTCGTTGTGGCTCCTCGGTTGCGGATCCGAGCCCACCGACCCGGCTCGCGTCCAGGCGCCGCAGGTCGAGGCCGAGGCCCTGGCCGAGGGACGCGACGCGGAGGAGGGCGGGTGGATCGCGCTCGACACCTCGCCGACGGGTCGCCTGCTCGGGCTCCCGCACGAGGCGCCGCCCAACGCCGACCCGGACCGCGTGGTGACCCTGCGGGTGGAGCCGGCGACCCTGGCGCCCGGGCTCGACGGCGCCTCGGTGCTCGACGCCCGCTTCGTCGACGGCGCGGTCGCGGTGATCACGGCCGACCATCACCTCGAGGTGCATCGGGGCGCCGAGGTCTCGGTGGTCGACGAGGCGGTGCACGGCCCGATCGGGGTCCGGGGCGCCGCCCTGGTCTACACGATCGGTGACCCGCCGTTCCTCGAGGTGGCGCGGGCCGACGTGCGCACCGGCGAGCGCGCCCAGGTGAGTCACGACCTCGCGCCCACCTGGAACCCGGCGCTCGGCCCGGACGGTGAGATCTACGTGGTCAGCGGCGCGACCGGTGGCCCGCGGCTCCTGCGGCTCGGTGACGGAGAGCCGGAGGTGATCGAGACGGAGCGCTTCCCGTCGTCGGTCCGGGCCTCGCGGGTGGAGGGCGGCGACCTGATCTTCGAGGACGAGGCGGGCGACGAGGTCCGGCTCGCGATCGGAGGTGGGCGATGAGAGCCTTCGTCTGCGCGTTCGCGCTCGCGCTCGGCTTCGCCTCGGTGGCCGACGCCCAGGTCCGCTTCCGCCGACCGTACTCGCCCAACTACCGCCTCAACTACGGCTTCGATCACCGCGGCGGCGGCGGGTGCACCGACTACAACTGCGGCGGCGCCTGCTACGACGGCCACACCGGGATGGACTTCGGCACGCCGACCGGCACCGAGATCCGGGCCGCCCAGGCCGGCCGGGTGACCGCGACCTACAACGGCTGCGCGAACACCGGCTACGTCGGCAACCCCTGCGGCGGCCGCTGCGGCAACTACGTCGCGATCACGCACTCCGACGGATCGCGCACGATCTACTGTCACATGCAGCGCAACTCGCTCCGGGTGAGCAACGGCGCCTCGGTGAGCTGCGGGCAGGTCATCGGGCGCTCCGCCTCGAGCGGCAGCAGCTCCGGGCCCCACCTGCACCTGGGCTATCGGCGCAGCTCGGGCGCGGCGTCGACCGACATGTTCTCGGGGCGCTGCGGGCCGTCCACCACCCGCTGGGTCCAGCAGCGCGCCTACCGCGAGGCGCCGGGGACCGCGTGCAGCACGTGCAGCCCGAGCGCCGAGTCCTGCAACGGGCGCGACGACGACTGCGACGGGCGCACCGACGAGGGCGTCACCCGCGCCTGCTCGACCGCGTGCGGCAACGGCCGCGAGAGCTGCTCGGGCGGCCGCTGGGGGAGCTGCGACGCGCCGACGCCGCAGCCCGAGCGATGCAACGGCGAGGACGACGACTGCGACGGCACCCCCGACTCGGGCGACGTCTGCGAGATCGATCTCCTGCACGACCAGCCCTCCGCCTACGCGCCTCCGGAGTCTACCGACATCGACGGCGACGGCACCGCGGACGTCTGCGCGCGCGGCTACGTCGGGGTCCGCTGCTGGCCGTCGAACGCGAGCGGATGGCGCGAGGAGATCGCGGCGACCGACTGGGGCGACGACAGCGGCTGGGACGACGTGACGAACTACGCGACGCTGCGCATGGGCGACGTGAACGGCGACGGGCTCGCCGACGTCTGCGCGCGGGGCAACGCCGGCGTGTACTGCGCGCTCTCGCAGGGCGGCGCCTTCGGCCCGAGCGCGATGTGGAAGGACGGCGTCAGCGACGACAACGGCTGGGGTCAGCCCGACAACTACACGACCCTGCGCCTCGGCGACGTGAACGGCGACGGGCGGGACGATCTCTGCGCGCGCCGCAACGCGGGCATGCGCTGCTGGCTCAGCGACGGCGAGGCCTTCGTCGACGTGGTCGAGGGCCCCGCCTGGTCGAACGACGAGGGCTGGGGCGCGGCTCGACAGTACGGGACCATCCGGCTGGCCGACGTGAACGGCGACCGCCGCGCCGATCTCTGCGGCCGGAGCGCGAGCGGCTTCGAGTGCTGGCTCTCGGACGGCACCGGCTTCCCGACCCGGATCGACGGCCCCGCGTGGAGCGACGAGAACGGGTGGGGGCACCGACGCTACTGGAGCACCATCCGCATGCTCGACGTGGACGGCGACGGGGACGACGACGTCTGCGCGCGGAGCTCGGCCGACCTCTCCTGCCACCTCTTCACCGGCGAGGGCTTCGGCGACGCCGAGCGCGTGGCCGAGCTCTCCAACGACAGCGGCTGGGACGACCAGACGAACTTCGCGACCCTCCGCGCCGGCGACGTGGACGGGGACGGGGCCGAGGACCTCTGCGCCCGGGCCGACGCCGGCATGCTCTGCTGGGCGCGGCGCGCGAGCGGCTGGGAGCGCGTGGACGGCCCCGCGTGGGCGGACGACGTCGGCTGGCGGCGCGCCCGGCACTACCAGACCGTGCGCCTGGCCGATCTGAACGGCGACGGCCTCGACGATCTCTGCGCGCGGGCCGGCGCGGGCTGGCGCTGCCACCTCTCCGAGGGCGCCGGCTTCTCGAGCGAGGCCATCGAGCTGGGCGAGATGACCAACGACGGCGGCTGGGACGCGCACCGCTACTGGTCGACCATCCTGAGCGCGGGGCGCGCGTGCGTGGCGACGATGGAGATCTGCAACGCGGCCGACGACGACTGCGACGGCGTGGTCGACGAGGCGGCGATGGCCGAGATGTGCAACGAGACCGACGACGACTGCGACGGGCTCGTGGACGAGCACGCCGCGGCCGAGACCTGCAACGGGACCGACGACGACTGCGACGGGTTCGTCGACGAGACCGGGTGCCTCCGCGACGCCTCGGCGCTCCTCCCCGACGGCGGGGCCGACGGGAGCCGGGCGCTCACCGGAGGCTGCGGCTGCGCGACGGCGGGGCGCGCTCCGATCCCCGCCGGCGTCTCGCTGCTGCTCGTCTTGCTGATCTCGCTCCGCCGCCGACGCTGCTAGAGTCTCCCGGAGGGGGACTCGTCGATGATCGACGCGGACAAGCTGGAGGAGTGCGCCGCCGAGCCGATCCACCGGATCGGAGCGGTGCGACCCGCGGGCTGCCTGCTCGCGCTCGAGGGGGAGCCGCTCACCGTCGTGTCGGCGAGCGAGAACGTCGTCGCGCTCTTCGACCGCCCGGCCGCGTCGCTGCTCGGTGAGACGCTGACCGAGGTGTGGGGGGCGGCGACGGCCGCCCTCATCGCGAACGACCTGGCCGAGCTGCCGGCCGCGCCGACGCGCGTGCTGCGGCGCTATCCGTGGGGGGGCCGCGTGCTCGCGGTCTTCGTCCACCGTGAGCTCGGCGCCGAGCGGGTGGTGCTCGAGGCCTGCCTGGACGCCGACCCGGCGGCCGATCTCAGCGACCGCTTCCACTCCCTCGTCGACGTGCACGAGCTCGACGGGGCCGCCGACCTCGCCGGGCTGATGAGCCTCTTCGCCCGACGGATCCGGCAGCTCACCGGCTACGACCGGGTGATGGTCTACCGCTTCGACGACGACGACTCGGGGCACGTCGCGGCGGAGTCGAAGCGCGCCGACCTCGAGAGCTACCTGGGCCTGCACTACCCGGCGGCCGACATCCCCGCTCAGGCGCGGCGCCTGTTCGTGCTCAACCGATCCCGCGTGATCGAGGACGTCCACTACACCCCGAGCCCGATCCTCGGTCAGGACCTGGATCTGTCGGGGGCCACCTACCGCGCCGTCTCGCCCATCCACCTCCGGTACCTGTCGAACATGGGCGTGCGCTCCAGCCTCGCGATCAGCCTGGTCCGGAAGGATCGGCTCTGGGGCCTGGTCGCCTGTCACCACCTCTCGCCCCGGCCGGCCCCGCCTTCGCTCGTCGCGCTCACCCACCTGCTCTCGCAGATGCTCTCGGTCCTGGCCGAGCGTCAGGAGCGGCTCGAGAACGCGGAGATCGCGGCGCGAGGTCGCCGACGGCTGGACCAGATCCTCGAGGGCCTCGACACCCGCCAGGGGGTCACGGCGGCGCTCGCTGGCCGGCTCGACGAGCTGCGCCGCGTGCCCGACGCGGCGGGGATCGCGATGGTGATGGCGAACCAGGTGCGGACCGCGGGCGAGGTGCCGGCCCGTGCGGATCTCGAGGCGCTGGTGGCGTGGCTGGCACCCCGGCCCGAGCGGCTCTTCGTGACCCGTCGGCTCGGCGACGAGTGGCCGCCCGGGGCCGCGCTGGCCGAGGTCGCCGCCGGCCTGATCGCGCTGCGCCTCGACGGGAGCGGGAGCGCGTGGTTCCTCTGGTTCCGGCCCGAGCAGCGCAAGACGGTCACCTGGGCGGGCGACCCCACCGAGGACCTGGCGCGCGGACCGGACGGGCGCCTGCAGCCGCGTGGGTCGTTCGAGGTCTGGCGGCAGGAGTCCCGGGGGCGCAGCGCCGGCTGGCACCCCGGTGAGGTGGCCGCGGTGGGCCCGCTCCGGCAGCTGGTCGAGCAGACGGCCGCCGCCTCCCCCGCCGCGATGCACCTCCTGCGCGCCGCCACCGACCCGCTCCTGATCCTCGATCGCGAGGCCCGGGTGGTGGACTGGAACACCGCGGTGACGATGCACCTCCCGGACCGCTTCGAGGTGGGCGAGCCGGTCGAGGACGCGGTGGCGCTCACCGCGGCGCCGCCGGCCGAGCAGCTCGTCCAGAACGCCCTGCGGGGCGACGTCTGGGTGGGCGAGGCCCGCCTCGAGGGCGACGAGCGGACCTTCGAGGCCGCCGTCCTCCCGGTGACGCGCGACGAGGGGCCGCCGCAGATCGCGCTGGTGCTGCGCGACGTCAGCGAGCGCAAGCGCCTCGAGGCCCAGCTCCAGCACGCCCAGCGCATGGAGGCGATCGGGCACCTGACCGGCGGGCTCGCCCACAACTTCAACAACCTGCTCGCCGTGATCATGGGGTCGGCGGATCTCGCGCTCGAGTCGGTGGGCCCCGAGCACCCGGCGGCCGAGGACCTCGACACGATCCTCACCACCTGCGACGACGCCGCGAAGATCGTGCGCGACCTGATGTCCTTCGCCCGGAAGCAGCCGCCGACCGACGCGGAGGTCGACGCGGTCGCCACCGTGCGCAAGGCGGCTCGCTTGCTTCGACGCACGCTCCCGGCGGGCATCGCGCTCCGCCTCGACCTGCCCGACGAGCCGACGCGCGTCGCGCTGGACGGACACCAGCTCGAGCAGGTCGTGATGAACCTGGCCCTCAACGCCCGCGACGCGATCCGCGAAGACGGCCGCATCGAGATGAGGATCTTCACCAGCTATCTGGATGGCGAGCAGGGGCGCTCCCACGGCCTCGCGCCCGGTCGCTACGTGCACGTCGAGGTCGCCGACACCGGCGTCGGCATCCCCGAGGCGCTGACCGAGCGGATCTTCGATCCGTTCTTCACCACGAAGGGGGCGGGCGGCACCGGCCTCGGGCTCTCCACCTGCTACGGCATCGCGAGCCAGTACGGCGGCTGCATCACCGTCCGGAGCGTCGAGGGCACGGGGAGCGTCTTCTCCATCCTCCTGCCGGTGCCCGCGTCGACGCGCCGCGAGGACGCGGAGGACGTCACCGCGACCATGCCGGGGGCGACCTTGCTGGTGGTCGACGACGAGCCGCAGGTCCTCCGCACCCTCCAGCGGCTGCTCGTCCGGGACGACTACGACGTGATCCTCGCCGCGGACGCCGGCGAGGCGCTCGAGGTGCTCGAGTCCGGCGAGCGGGTCGACGCGATGATCACCGACCAGGTGATGCCCGGCCTGACGGGGACCGAGCTGATCGAGCGCGCCCGAGCGCTCCGGCCCGGGATGCCGTGCCTGCTGATCACCGGCTTCGCCTTCGAGTGGCCCGACCCGGAGCAGCAGGTCCCGCTCCTGCGCAAGCCGTTCGACGCGCGCCAGCTCCGCGTCGCCCTGGCCCGGCTCGGCGCGAGCGCGCGGGCCTCCGGGGACTAGCTCCCCCACCGTGCCCCGCGCCGCCTTCGTGTTCGCCTCGATCCTCGCGCTCTCCACCTGCGCGGAGGCCCAGCACGAGAGCGACGCGGCGGAGATGGTGCGGCGGCAGCTGGCGGCGCGCGACATCACCGACGAGCGGGTGCTGGCCGCGATGCGACGGGTCCCGCGTCACCGCTTCGTGCCCGCCGCGCAGCGCCCGTGGGCCTACGACGACCGCCCGCTCCCCATCGGGCACGAGCAGACCATCAGCCAGCCCTACATCGTGGCGCTCATGACCCAGCTGGCCGCCCTGGAGCCCGGTGACCGGGTGCTCGAGATCGGCACCGGGAGCGGCTACCAGGCGGCGGTGCTCGCCGAGCTCGGCTGCGAGGTGTGGTCGATCGAGATCGTGCGTCCCCTCGGTGAGCGCGCCGGCCGGCTGCTCGCCGAGCTGGGCTACGACCGGGTGCACACCCGGATCGGCGACGGCTACCGCGGCTGGCCGGAGCACGCGCCCTTCGACGCGGTCCTCGTGACCGCCGCGCCGCCCGAGATCCCCGAGCCCCTGCTCGAGCAGCTCGCGGTGGGCGGCCGCCTCGTCGTGCCGGTGGGGCGCGGCGTGCAGGACCTGATCGTGGTGACCCGGACCGAGGACGGCTTCCCCCGGCGGCGGCACATCCCGGTGCGCTTCGTGCCCATGACCGGAGAAGCACAGCGGCGCCGATGAGCGCTCCCCGGTGCTATCCTCCGGGGGAGCCATGGCCAAGAAGCGCAAGAAGCGAAAGAAGAAGAGCGGCAGCGATGGCACCAGCTCCGCGTCGACCGGCGTGCCCAAGACCGCGAGCGGCGGCGGGGTGATGCAGAGCATGCGGAACGGCTTCAAGTCCGCGGTCGGCGCGGGCGACTCCCAGCCGAAGCAGAAGGAGAGCACCCTCTCCAACGTGCTCTGGACCATCGTCCTCATCGCCGCCGTCGCCTTCCTCCTCTACCGCTGGCTGTGATTCTGGGCGGGGTCGGGTCCGACCCCTCCCCCCCGCTGCGCCGTCAGACCTGTCTCCGCTCCGGGTGCTGCCGCACCCTCCGCAGAGACAGGTCAGCCGGCTCCGCGGGGCCCCCCCAACCCACTCCGCGCGCGTCGCTCCGCTCGCGCGCGACCCCAGCGACGGGGCGCTGGGGGCCCTGCGGCTCGCGCTCGCGCTGCGCGCGAGCTGGCCGCCCGGTCAGACGCGGAGGAATGCCATCCCGCGGCCGCCAGGCCCTTTGCGTCATTGCGTCTTTGCGCGAAATTTCGAACCCACGTCGCTGGCCCGAGCGACCAGGCTATGGGGCGTCCGCGGCGCGCTGACGCTCGAGGCGCGCGGCGAGGAGCTGGGCGACGCGGTCGGCGAGGGCGCGGCGGCCGAGCTCGTTGACGTGGCAACAGTCGTCCTCGTAGAGGGTGCGGGGGTCGCCTTCGAAGACGCGCGTCAGGTCGTGGAAGTCGACGCCGGCCTCCACGAGGCGGGGCGCGGCGGCGAAGAGGGCGTCGTAGCCCTGGGCGGCGACCGCGCCGTAGGTGCTGCCCCGGCGGATGTGGAGGCGTCGCTCCTCGTCGGTGAAGGGCTTGGTGCCCGGCAGGTACTGGTTCGGCTGCAGCACGTGGAGGTAGACGAAGCCGTTCGCCCGGGCGAGCTGGTCGAGCAGGATCGACGAGCGGGCCCACACGTCCGCCGCGGACCGCAGGGTGTCGTCCTCGCGCTCCGGGGGGCGGGGGCCGTGCGTCCGATAGGTGCGGCCGCCCCTTCGCGAGCGCAAGCGCTCCCGGGTCGCGGCCAGCTCGGCCTCCAGCTCGCGATCCCAGGACGACCAGACCACGTTCGCGGTGACGCTGAAGCGGAGCCAGGAGCCGGAGAGCCAGCGGGCCACCTCGGCCCGGCGCTCCTGTCGCTGCACGATCGCGCCGATGAGGCGGAGGCTCGGGCGGTCGCGCGCGTCGGCGAAGCGCTCGTGCCACGACCGCGGGTAGTGCGGTGAGACACCGAAGCGCATGTTGTCGGTGACCGGCAGGACCGCCTCGTTGAAGCCGTCCACGTTGATCAGCACGTCGAAGCGGGCGCCGACCGAGAGCAGGTAGCTCACGATCGCCAGCTGCTGCGGCTGCTTGTAGCCGCCCTCGGCGGTCCCCACGAGGATCGGGCGCGGCAGCCCCGCCTCGACCATCGCCTCCTCGAGGTGCCCCGTGATCTGCCCGGCGACCGAGCCGCCGACGACCAGCACCACGAAGTCCTCGTCCGCGGTGTCGAAGAGGCCGCCCCCGTGGGGCCACGCGTACGTGTCCCCGCCCTCGTAGCGGTCCGGGTCGTGGAGATAGCCCGCGTAGGGGTGCAAGATCTCGTGATTCATGAAGGGAGCCTCGGGGCCCGCCGGCAGGCCCTCGCCCCCGAGCGCGCGCCGGCGCTCCGTCATCTCCGCATACGAGAAAGGCGCGCCCTGGGTGCCCCACCAGACCGCGGCCGCGCCGAGCTCGGTCGCGGCGATCACGAAGAGCAGCCCGAGGAGAGGGCGCCGGGCCCGGGACAGCGCGCTGCGAGGAGCGGACTCGGCCATGGAGCGCGGCGAGGTCAGAGGATCAGCGCGACGATCGCGAAGCCGAACGAGAAGAACGCGGTCACGCCGAGCACGATGAGCGTGGGCCAGACCCAGCGCGGCGTGATCTCGACCGGGGCCGGCATCGGCCGGGTCCGCTTCGCGTCCAGGCTCGCCGGGTCGACGCCGTGCAGCGGCGACCGGACGTCGTCGTCGTCGTCGACCGTGTCCTTGTCCTTCTCCTGCGCCTTCTCGCGCGCCTCGCGCTCGGCGAGGTAGAGGGGGCTCATCACGTCGCGCACCGTCATGCGGACCTCGCCCGACGGCGCCTCCACCGTGCCGGTGTCGGGCAGGACGATCGCCGCGAGCGCGTCCCGCATCTCGCGCACGCTCGCGAACCGCTTGGAGGACTCCGGGTCCATCGCCTTGCGGACCAGCTCGGCGAGCTCGCGCGGGACGTCGCGGCGGACCATGTCGAGCGGCGTCGCGCCGCCCTGGGCGTGCCGCTGGAAGATGTCGAGCACCGAGTCGGCCGCGTAGGGCACGTCGCCGGAGAGCGCCTCGTAGAGCATCACCCCGAGCGAGTACACGTCGGCCCGCGGGTCCACGCCGCGGGTGTTCGCGACCTGCTCCGGCGCCATGTAGTAGGGCGTGCCCATCACCGAGCCGGCCGAGGTCAGCTCCCGCAGGCCCGGCTCCTTGAGCTTGCTGATCCCGAAGTCGAGCACCTTCGGGGTGGGCCGCTCGCCGCGCACCGGGCGGACGAGGAAGACGTTGTCGGGCTTGAGATCGCGGTGGATCACGCCTCGCTCGTGCACCGCGGCGACGCCGTCCATGATCTCGACGAAGATCGCGACCGCCTCGTCGAGCGGGAGCGGGCCGCGCTCGAGCCGATCGCCGAGCGACTCGCCGTCGAGCAGCTCCATCGCGAGGAAGAGCGTCTCCTTCTCGTCGCCGCCGTCGAAGACCTGGATGACGTTCGGGTGCTCCACCGTCGCGGCGATGCGCGCCTCGCGGAAGAAGCGCTCGACCGCGTTGGTGGCCGCGCGGTGGTGCGGGTAGAGGCACTTCAGCGCGACGCGCTTGCCGATCACCAGGTGGCTCGCCTCGAAGACCACGCCGGTCGCCCCCTTGCCGAGGATCTTCTCGAGCCGGTAGCGGCCGCCGAGGTGCGCGCCGGTGCTCAGATCGCCGAAGGGGTCGTCCTCGACCTCGTCGAAGCTCGGGTGCGAGTCGCGGAGCTCGGGCCGGGCCACGCTCGCCTGGGTGGGCTCCATCGCGAGGTCGCCGCTCGAGGAGTCGAGGAGCAGCTCCTCCGAGTCGAGGGTCTCACCGAACCTGCGGTCGGGGCCGTCCTTCTCGCTCAGCGTATCCCCGAGTCCCATACCGCGTCGCCCAGGATACGGCGACGGGCCGGTCGCGTCACGATCGATCAGAGCCCCCGGAGGAGCGCCTCGGTGAATTCACGCCCCACGCGCTCGTAGCCCTGCGGCCCGAGGTGCAGGTGATCGCCGCTGACCATGCCCGGGTAGCGCCCCCAGCGCCGCAGCGTGCCCGGGCCGCCCGAGGTCTGGCTGCTGTCCCAGAAGGCGCAGCCGAGGCCCGGCGCGAGGCTCCGCTGGATCGCGGTCACCGCGCTCATGCGGTCGGCGTAGGTCGGGTAGGTCGCCAGCGGCCCGACGAGCAGGCAGCTCGCCTCGGGGGCCAGCCCGCGGATGCGCTCGACCGCCTCGCGGGTCTGCGCCGCGTAGGTGTCGAGCGGCAGGTTCGGGTCGAGGGCCTCGTTGCCGCCGTAGCTCAGGACCACGAGGTCGGGCTGGCGCTCGCGGAGCTGCGCCCGGAGCAGGCCCTCGTCCCAGTGCAGGATCGCGCTCGCGCGGTGGCCGTTGATGCCGAGCACGTCGTAGACGACGCCCGACTCCTCCTCGACCACCAGCCCGAGCAGCCGCGGCCGCCCGCCGGCGTGACGCACGGTGACCACGTGGGGCCGCGCGTCGAGGGTCCAGCGCCGCAGCACGAGGCGCGCGGACGGCGAGCGCAGATCCACCACCTGCCAGTCGCCGTCGTCGATCTTCACCGCGAGCCGCCCGAGCGCCGCCCGCCCGAGCCCGTGCAGCTCGAGCCGCCGCGTCCCCCGCCCCTCGGGCACGTCGAGCCGCACCCGCGCGCCCGCCGCCTCGGGCTCGACCCCGACGCCGGCGAGGCCCCAGAGCCCGTCGTTCGGGCCGAAGTCGCGCGCGAAGCCCCGGCGTCGGCTCAGCCAGCGGCCTTCGGCGCGCACCCGCACCGGGCCGCGATGCCAGCTCCCGTGCCCACGGGGCAGCAGGTAGCCGCTCCCGCCCGAGCCGAAGCGCTGCTGCAGCGTCTCCCGCGCGACGTGGGTCCAGAGATCCGCCGCGACGTTGCTGTCGCCGAAGTGCAGCACCCGCACCGTGCGCGTCCGGTCGCGCCGCAGCGCCTCGAGCGCGCGATGGAAGTGGCTCAGCGCGCCGGGGTTCTCCACCCACACCGGGCTGACCGGCGCGTCGGCCTGCGGCACCGAGGTCCTCAGGACCGGCGGCTGGGCCTCGCTCCGCTCGACGCCGCTGGCGGCGAAGAGGGCCAACATCGCGGCCCCGATCCACGCTGAACGCCTCACGTCGCGGCCAATTTCGCGCATCGAGCGGCGACGCGCAAAGAGTCGGAGCTCACGGCGCCGGCTCGCCGTCGGCGATCCAGTCGTCGAAGCCCTTCATCAGCGCGCGGTAGACGAGCGTGCCCATGACCCTCGAGCCCGACGCGGTGAGGTGGCCGAGGTCGGCGGTGACGAGGCGCGGGCTGCTGCCGTACCAGCGGCGCATCGTGCCCTCGCCGCCCATCGCCTCGTAGGTGTCGAAGAAGGCGCAGCCCTCGGCGTGGGCGATCTCGCGCTGCACCTCGACCATGCGCGGCACCCGGGCGCGGGTGCGGATGCGGCCGCCCTCGCGCTCACCCTTGTCGAGGATGCTCATCACCATGCAGCTCATGCCGGGGTTGGCGTCCTGGAAGCGGCGGAGGATGCCGCGGTAGTGCTCGCGGTACTGGTCCTCGACGAAGGGCACCGTCTCGCTCACCGCGTCGTTCGCGCCCATCCAGAACACCATCAGGTTGGGGTCGCGCTGCTGGATCTGGGTGGAGAGGTGCTCGGCGTTCCAGAGCCGGAGCACGCGAGTGAACGCGCCGATGAGCGCGAGGCCGTCGACCACCACGCCGGGCCCGTCCCGCTCCATGACCACGCCGTAGAGGCGCAAGTCTTCTTCGCCCTGGCCGTCCTCCTCGCCCACCGCGCTCAGGTGCAGGGTGTGGGCGCCGTCGGGGACGCGGATCTCCTCGACCCGGTCGGTCGGCGTGTCGGCGCGGGTGTCGAGGGTGCGGGCCGGGCCGTCGTCGACCCGGATCTGGAGGCGCCCGCCCTCGGGGAACGCCTGATGGAAGAGGCGGAAGACGCTGACCGCCTGGCCGGGCCCGCTGTCGGTGGTGCCGAAGTGGCTCTCGGCGCCGCGGTGCCGGTTGACCGCGAGCACGCCGCCGTAGCCGTAGCGATCGAGCGGCCCGTTCGCGCGGTTGACCACGTAGGTGCGCCAGTGGTCGTAGCTCCAGTCGACGTCCTGGTGCCGCTGATAACGCCAGCCGGCGGCCACCGGGACCCAGCCCTTGCCGCCGTCGCCGAAGCGGCGCTGGAGCAGGCGGCGGAGCTGCGAGGTCATACGATCGGCGCCGTTGGTGGAGGTGCCGTAGACGCCCAGCCGGGCCAGCGTCCGCTCGTCGCGCTCCACCGCGGCGAGGCGCTGGTAGAAGCCGCGCATCGATCCGCGCGGGTCCTCGATCTCACGGGTCAGCCCCTCGAACTCCTCCGGGTCGACCCGCGCGAGCGGCGTGCGCTCCGGCTCGTCCTCGGAGGGCGGGCGGCGGCGGCTCTGGCGGGGCTCCACGCGCACCGCCTCGGGCAGCGGCGCGGCCTCCATCAGCGCCTCGTCGTCCTCCTCGAGCAGGCTGGGCCGCCGCAGCGCCCCGGCCAGCGACGCCCCGCCCTGCCGCGGGCTCGCGGAGATGAGGTCGGTCAGCGGGATCGCGTCGTTCGGCCCGACGACCTGGAAGTCCTCGAGACCGTCGAACGCGTAGGGGATCCACGCGAAGCACGCGGCGAAGCCGGCGATCAGGAGCGCCCGCCATACGCCGGCGGGGTGCGCGCCTCCGGGCCTGCCCGCAGGCGAAGGCGCAGTCTTCACGTGCGTCGACACGACGCACGTTCTAGCGACCTTTACTGCCGCTTCAAGCAGCGCCGGAAGCCGGCCTCGATCGCGGCCGCGTCCAGCCCCAGGCCGAGGACCACCAGGCGGCAGTCTCGCGGGGCGTCTCCCCAGGGCGCGCCGAGGCTCACCTCCACCGCCTCGCCCACGCCCTGCACGATCACCCGGGCGTCGACCCCGTGCATCGCGAGGATGCCCTTGATCCGGAGGATGCGCGCCTCGACCGCGCCGAGCGCCGCCTCGACCCAGTCGGCGAAGCGGTCCTCGTCGAGCTCGCCCGGCGCCACGACCGACACCGCCTCGATCGGGTGATGGCCGCGCGCCTCCGGGAAGACGCGGAGGGCGTCGTCGCGGCGATCCAGCAGCGCCCCCAGCGCCGGCGCGTCCCCGCGGCCCGAGCGCGCGATCACCGCGGCCGGAGCGTGGCGCGCGGCCGCCTCCTCCGCCCGCGCGAGCGCGTCCTCGTCCTCGCGGTCGGCGTGCGAGAGCACCACCACGTCGGCGAAGCCGAGCTGCTCGATCGCGAGGTCGAAGCCGAGGGCGCGCTCGAGCCGCGACGCGTCGAGCACCGTGATCACGCCGTCGAGCCGCAGCCCGTCGATCCGGGTCACCGGGCGGATCACGCCGGCCGGCGAGGCGGCGCCCGAGGTCTCGACGAAGACGCGCGCCAGCCCCGCGCCGGACAGCTCGTCGAGCGCCGCCGCGAGCTCGGCCTGGGTCTCGCAACACACGCAGCCGGCGGTGATCTCCCGGAGCCGCGCCACCCGGGACGCGAGCAGCGCGCCGTCGACCCCGACCTCGCCCCGCTCGTTCACGATGACCGCCACCCGGTCGCGATCCTCGGCGCGCAGCCAGGTCTCGAGCAGGGTCGACTTGCCCGCGCCCAGAAAGCCGGTGACGACGGTGACCGGGGTCATGCCTGCGCCAGCTTCCAGCGGCCGCGGCGCACGAGCAAGACGCTGACCATCGCCGAGACGCTGTAGCCGGTGGCGATCGCGATGAAGACCCCGCTCGGCCCGAAGCCCGCCGGGTTGGCGAGCGTCCAGGCGAGCGGGATGAGCAGGCACCAGAAGCAGCCCACGTTGATCCAGGCGGGGGTCGTCGTGTCGCCGGCGCCGTTGAAGGCCTGCTGGCAGACCATCACCCAGCCGTAGAAGAAGTAGCCGAAGGCGATGATGAAGAGGCCGCGGCCGGCGACCTCGACCACCGCCACGTCGTCGGCGAAGAGCGCGGCGAGGGGCTGGGGCGCGAGGAGGAAGGCGAGCGACACGATCGCGAGGATCACGCTCGCGAAGCTCCCCGAGAGCCACACCGCGCGCTCGGCCCGGGCCGGATCGCCCGCGCCGAGGCTCTGCCCCACCAGCGTCGCGGTGGCGTTGGAGAAGCCCCAGACCGGCAAGAGCGTGAAGATCACGAGCCGCATCGCGACCGTGTAGCCGGCGACGGCGACGCTCCCGAATTCGGCGAGCACGCGCACCACCGCGACCCAGCTCCCGGTCTCCACCAGGTGCTGCGCGGTGCCGCCGATCGAGAGGCGCAGGAGCCGCCGCGCGATGTCGGGGCGGAAGGCGAGGCGGCCGCGGATCGACACCTCCCGCGCGCGCGACAGGCGCCAGAGCTGGTAGATCACGCCGGCGCTGCGCCCCACCACGGTGGCCAGCGCGGCGCCGGTGAGGCCGAGCTCCGGGAACGGCCCGAGCCCGAGGATGAGGCACGGGTCGAGCGCGATGTTGATGCCGTTGGCGATCCAGAGCGCCCGCATCGCCCCGGCCGCGTCTCCCGCGCCGCGCAGCGCGCCGCCGCCCACGAAGAGCAGGATCACCAGGGGGCTCGCGCCGAGCATGAGGGCGGTGAAGGTCCAGCCCTCGCGCACCACCTCCGGCGTGCCGCCCATCAGCGCGAGCAGCTGGGGCGCGAACGCGCTCGACGTGGCCACGACCGCCCCGACCGCGGCGGCCACCCAGATCGCCTGAGCCGCCGTCCTGCCCGCCTCCTCGGGCTCCCCCTCGCCGACCCGCCGCGAGACCATCGCCGTCGCCGGCATCGCGAGCCCGAACGCGAGCGCGTAGAGGAGCGCCATCATCGACTCGGTGAGCCCGACGGTGGCGACGGCGGTCGCCCCGAGGTGCCCGACGAAGAACACGTCCACCAGGGCGAACAGCGCCTCGCCCGCCATCTCGAGCGCCATCGGGATCGCGAGCAGCGGGATCGCCCGCCGGAGCGGCCCCGACGCGATCCCGTCCACGTCCCCGCGCAGCGCGGCGACCAGAAGCCTCCATGTCGACCGCGCCCGATTCACGCCCGGGGTGTAGGGCGTTCCACGGGCCGCGCCAGCCTCCTCACTGGTTGTCTCCTCCGCCGTCTGGCCCGGGCCGCAGCTCCCAGGACGACGCCGTTGCGCAGGAAGACGGGATGCTAGGAGCAGGAGGATGGACGAAGGAAAGAACGGCGCGGTGAGCGCCTACATCTCCGCCTACAACCGTTACGATGTCGACGGGATGATGTCGCCGCTCGCAGACGACGTGGTCTTCGAGCACTTCACCGGCGACGAGGTCGTTGTGTCGGTTCGGGGCAAGACCGCCTTCCGGCGGCTCGCCGAGAGAGCCGCGGCGATGTTAGACGATCGAGAGATCTCGGTCCTCGCGATGGAGGAGGACGGGGACACTATCGTCGCCAGGGTTCGCTACCGTGGGTCCCCACGAGGCGGCCCCATTCTCGCTGGCGAGGGGCGGTCCGTCTTCGTCTTCCGGGACGGGCAGATCCTTCGCGTGACCGATCACTCCTGAGCGTTCACGCCGCGTCGCGCGGCGGGCTTCAACGGGCCCGGCGACGTTCATCGCCGGAAAGAGCCGTTCGCCTCGAGCAGAGCCACGCGACGCCGACCGGTCTGGAAGTCGTCGACTGCCCCGTTTAGATTCCATCTGTGGCGTACCCGCTTCCTGCCGACCCGACGCCCAGCGGGATCGAGTCGCTCGTCGAGCGCCTGCCGGCGGCCGCGCGTGCGGAGCTGGAGTGGTTCCCCAACGCCACTCGCCAGCTGCTGACGCCGCTCAGAGACGCTCCGCCAGAGCAGGTGCCGGCGCTCGTCGACGAGCTGGCGGTACCCTACCTCCAGCTGTTGTCTCGGCTCGGCCGTTCGACCGCCTCGCTCCTCGCGAAGCCGGAGCTCGGAGAGATCGTCGCCCCTCTCGGCTCGTCCGGGGCGATGGACGCGCGAGCCCTCGACCCGGTCGACGACAGGCTCTCTCCATCGGCCGCTGCCGCCCTGCGAGACGCCTACGCGTGGTCGCGCGCGATCATCGACGCCCTCCTCATCGACTTTCGGACGCAGACCTCTCTTCGGGTGGTCGTCGACTCGGAAGAGCCGAGCGCCGAAGACATCCAGGAAGAGCTCGATGGCCCGAGCGGCGCGATGGTCCGGGGGATGCTGTTGACCATCGCTGCCTTGGAGGCCGTTCTCGACGATCGAGCGCTCCCCTCCACCATCGAGCTGTGGTGCCGGCTCGCGTCGCTCGAGACCCAGGCCGCAGCCAACGGTCTGCGGGCACGAGGGCTCGCCGTCCCCACCGCCGTGAGCGCGCCCGTGCTTCGCAATGGGGGCTCGGTCGTCTCGCTCGTACGCAATGACGTGTTGCCGCCCGGGGTCGAGGAGCGACTGCTCGCCGAGCTCCGGCCCGACGCCATCTGGCTCTTCGGGAGCCGCGCTCGGGGCACCCACGGGCCGAACAGCGACTGGGACCTGCTGGTGGTGGTGCCCGACGACGTCGACCTCGACGACGCCGAGCTTCGCCCGGGACTCGCCGAGGTTCGGCGACAGCGGGTCGAGGTGTTCCTCATCGGTCGCAGCGATTTCGAGGAGGCGCGGAGTCGTCTCGGGACCCTCGCCCACCTCGCCGCGACCCAAGGCTATCCCGTTCATGGCGCGTGACGGCGCCGATCCCAGGGTGCTCGAGGCCCACTTCGAGTACGTCGAGTACGACCTCGAGCTGGCCGATGCTGGGGCCCGGACGGGCAATCCGCTCGCGGCCTTTCACCTCCAGCAGGCCGCCGAGAAGCTGGTCACCGCCGTGCGCCTCCACCGCGGGCTCCTGCCCAACAAGACCCACCGCATCGAAGAGCTCATCGATGGGAACCCCCGCGGCGGCGAGCCGGCGGCGCTCCCCCCGGCTGACCCGTGGCGTGAGAAGCTGAGGTCTCTGATCCCACTCTCGGACTACGCCACGACCTACCGCTACCCCACTCCTTCGGGGAAGGTCCGCCGCGGCCCGAAGCCCGACGAGGTCCGAGCGCACTCGAAGCACATCCGCCAGCTACTGAGCGAGGCGCGCGCCCAGATCCACCTGCCGCCTCAGAACTGGAAGTAGATGAAGGGGGCGGCCTGGCCGGCCGAGAGGTGGAGGAGCAGGGCGGCGACGACGACGATGAGGAGGCTCATCGCCCACCAGGGGAGCTCCTTCAGGGTCGTCTCGGCGCGCTTCACCCAGGCGCTCGGCGCGAAGTGCGGGATCATCACCGCGATCATCGCGACCCAGACCCACGGATCGACGCGGATGGGGAGCCAGTCGGTGCCCCACATCTGGTCGTACATGTCGAGCATGTTGGCGAGGTTCGGCGAGCGGAACATCGGCCAGTGCACGACGAAGAACGAGAGGCTCAGCAGGGTGAGCAGCACGCGGCGCCAGCCGGTCTTCGGCGGCTTGGGATCTCCGCCGCGCGCCTCCTTCCAGGATCGGTAGAGGCGGTTCAGGGTCACGCCGCTCGCGTGCCAGAGGCCGAAGACCACGAAGGTCCAGCCGGCGCCGTGCCACACGCCGATGATGAAGAAGGAGAGGAAGAGGTTGACGTAGGTGCGGCCGGGGCCCTTCTGGCTGCCGCCGAGCGGGATGTAGAGGTAGTCCTGGACCCAGCGTGACAGGGTGATGTGCCATCGTCGCCAGAACTCGATCGGCCCGGTGGAGTTGAAGGGGCGGTCGAAGTTCTCGGGCAGCTCGAAGCCGAAGAGGCGCGCGCTGCCGCGGGCGATGTCGGTGTAGCCGCTGAAGTCGCCGTAGAGCTGCCAGGTGTAGCCGAAGACCGCGATCCACACCTCGCTCGTGCTGAACGCGCCGGGGTTGTCGAAGACGCGATCGATCAGCCGGGTGGCGAGGAAGTCGGCGATCGCGACCTTCTTCACCAGGCCGCGGAGGATCAGGTAGATGCCGCTCTGCGCGCCGGCGACCGAGAGCCTGGGCGCCTCGTTGAACTGCCAGAGGAACTCCTTGGCGCGCACGATCGGGCCGGCGACGAGCTGCGGGAAGAAGGCCACGTAGGTGGCGAACTCCAGCAGGTCGCGGTGCGGCTCGAGCCGCCGACGGTAGACGTCGATCGTGTAGCTGAGGGTCTGGAACGTGTAGAAGCTGATGCCGACCGGCAGGATCAGGTGGAGGAGCGGCGGCTCCCAGCGGACGCCGAAGAGGCTCAGCACCTGCGACGACGCGACCAGCCCGAAGTCGGCGTACTTGAAGAGGCCGAGGGCGCCGAGGTTGATGAGCAGGCTGAGCGCCACCAGCCCCTTGCGCGCGCCCTCCCGCTCCGTCCGACCGAGGGCCAGGCCGATCCAGTAGTCGACCAGCGTGGACCCGATGATCAAGACGATGAACACCGAGTTCCACGACATGTAGAACAGGTAGGAGGCCAGCAGCAGGATCGTCGTCCGCACCGCGCGGAGCAGGCGGGACCGGCGCTCTTCGGGGCTCAGGACCCGCCGCGCGAAGACGCTCGCGCCGGGCTCGAACGCCCAGAAGGCGAGGAACACCAGGGCGAGGAAGACGACGTAGTCGGTGCTGTTGAAGAGCATCCGGGGGTCGGCCGAAGGCGGAAGATTCCGGAGGCACATGGCACGCATCGCGCCCCGGAGCCAGCGCGATGGCCTCCGAGGTCATTGACGATCTGCCGGTTCCGCGGTGTGATCGCCCAGGCCCGTGCCGAACGACGACCGAAAGAGGGCGCTCGCGGACGCGCTCGGAGGTCCCCTCGCGCGGGGTGACCTCGAGGCGGGGCTCGAGGCGGTGCGCGCGGTGCACATGCGCGACCCCGGCAACGGCGACGCCAAGCGCGCGGTCGAGGCGCTCGAGCTGCTGATGTCCCAGGTCTGGCTGGGATCGACCGAGGCCGACCCGCGCTTCGAGGCGGCGGTGAAGGGCCTCGAGCGCGGGGATCTGAAGCACGCCCTGGCCCAGTGGGAGGCGATCGCGCGCACCAACCCGCGCGCCGAGCTCGCCTTCCGGCTCGCCGACCGGGCCCGGCTCGTGCTCGCGGCCGCCGCCGGCAAGCCGCTCCCGCTCGCGGGCCCCACGTTCGAGGACTCCACCCGGAACGCGGCGCCGGGCGAGCTGCCGCTGTCGGCGTTCGAGACCGACGACGAGACCGCGGCGGTGAAGCCGGTGGTGCCCCCGGAGGCGTTCCGGGACGAGCCGACGATGAACCTCGACCTCGGCGACTACGAGCTGATCGACGAGAGCACCCGCGCGGTGGATCCGTCGCAGCTCCCGGTCGACGCCTCGCGCAAGGAGACGACGCGGGTCGCCGCCGCGGGCGAGCTGCCCCTCGAGGAGCTGCGCCGTCAGATGGAGGACGACGAGCTCGACGACCTGCTCGACGACATCGAGCAGAGCGCGCCCGCCCTCGACGTCGCCGACGAGCTCGACGGTGAGGAGGCGGAGGGGCCGACCGAGGTGTCGGCGGTGACGCGCGCGCCTCGGGAGACGCCGAGCCGCTCGTTCGGGCTGCCCCGCGGCATGAAGCCCCCGCCCGAGGGCTCGGGCCCGTTCCCGATGGAGAGCTTCGATCCGCCGGCGCCCGCGTTCGAGCCCCGCTACGACAGCAGCCACCCCCCGCCGCCGGCCGCGCTGCCGAGCAAGGGGGAGCTCGAGCTCGACGCCGGCCCGCTGAAGACGGGGGAGGTGGCTCTGCCGAGCGCCGGCCCGTGGGAGGTCCGCGAGCCCGGCGAGCGCCCGGCGGGCGGCGAGCGCGTCCAGGTCGGAGACGTCGACCGGAGCTGGACCGGGATCCGGGTCGAGGACGAGGCGGCCACCTTCGAGCCGGGGGTCGAGGGGGTGGACGCCGACAGCTGGGACGACCCGACCGAGGTGGGCATCGGCGCCGAGGAGCGGGAGGCGGAGGCGATGGTCGCGCGAGGCGAGCTCGGCGAGGCGCTCCGCCTCTACCAGGACCTGGCCACGAGCTCGAACGAGCAGCGCCACTGGGACCGGGTGGCCGAGATCGCGAGAATGCTCCAGCAGCGCGCTGGCGACTGATCGGGATCCGGACCTACATCCCTCGCGTGAGCGAGCCCGAGCAGCGACGTCCGGTGGTGGCGATCGCCGGCGCGACCGGCTTCGTCGGCAAGGCGATCACCAGCGCCCTCGTCGATCGCTACCGCGTGATCGGCCTGACCCGGTCCCCCACCCGCGCCGCCCAGGAGGACGACCGGGGGGTCGAGTGGCGCCACTGCAACCTCTTCTCGATGGCCCAGGTCGAGGCCGCCCTCGAGGGCGTCGACTACGCGATCTACCTGGTGCACTCGATGCTGCCGAACGCCCGCCTGACCCAGGCCTCGTTCGTGGACATGGACGTGCTGCTCGCCGACAACTTCGCCCGGGCCGCCGAGGCCAACGGGGTGAAACAGATCCTCTACCTGGGCGGCATCCGGCCCGAGAAGGACGCGGCCCCGAGCCGGCACCTCGCCAGCCGGCTCGAGGTGGAGGAGGTGCTCGCCGCGCGCGACACGCCGACCACCGCCCTGCGGGCCGGGCTCATCGTCGGCCCCGGCGGCTCGTCGATGCGCATGCTGGTGCAGCTCGTCCGCCGACTGCCGCTGATGGTGCTGCCGAGCTGGACGCTCTCGAAGTCGTCGCCCATCGCCATCGACGACGTGGTCCGGGCGGTGCTGCGCTGCCTGGGCGACCCCGAGACGTTCTCGCGACACTTCGAGATCGGCGGCCCGGAGGCGATGACCTACCGCGAGATGATGCGGCGCACCGCCCGGCACATGGGCAAGTCCCGCTGGATGGTGCCGACGCCCTTCTTCTCGCCGCGGCTCTCCACTCGCTGGGTGGCGACCTTCACCGGCGCCCCGATCGAGCTCGTCGGGCCGCTGGTCGAGAGCCTCGAGCACACGGTGGTCCCGGAGCCCAACTGGCTGAACGACTGGCTGCAGGAGACCGACACCCAGACCTTCGAGCAGGCGCTCGAGGGCTCGATCGACGAGGGCGGCCGCCCGGTGGAGAACCCGCGGGCGGCGATGATCCGCGCCGACACGAAGACGATCCGCGAGGCGCGCACCGTGCGGAGCATCCAGCGGCTGCCGCTCCCCGGGCGCGCCGGCGCGGCCTGGGCGACCGACGAGTACATGCACTGGCTGCCCCGCTTCATGTGGCCCTTCCTCGACGTCGTCGTCGAGGGCCCGGTGGTGGAGTTCAAGCTGCGCTTCGTCGGCACGGTGCTGCTGGAGCTGACCCATCATCACGACGACTCGCGCCACGACCGCCAGCTCCTGATGATCACCGGCGGGGTGCTCGCGAAGCTGCACGAGCAGTGGCGGGGCCGGCTCGAGTTCCGCGAGGTCCTCCGCGGCCGCGCGCTCATCGCCGCGATCCACGACTTCCGCCCGACCCTGCCCTGGTACATCTACAACTTCACCCAGGCGCTCGCGCACCTCTTCGTCATGACCGCCTTCGGTCGCCACCTCCGCCGCATCGCCCAGGGCGAGGAGCCCCCGGTCATCGACCGCCCCCCGCTGCTCCCCCGCCGCACCACCAACGCCCCGCCCCCCGACGAGCGGTGGATCGAAGCCGAGTAGGCCGCCGCAGGCGGCCCCGACACCCCGAGGTCAGGCCGCGATGAGGCCGCGACCACGGAAGTAGTCGATCGCGTCGCGGATGGTCTCCTCGATCGGGCGGAAGGTCGCGCCGAGCTCGCGCCGCGCCTTGTCGTTCCGGTAGAAGCTCGGGCGCAGGCTGTACTCGAAGAACTCCTTGGCGAGCAGCGGCGGCTCGCCGGTGCGCCGCGCCTGGAAGTCCATCGCCTTCGCCACCGTGCGCGCCACCGGGAGCGGCAGCTTCATCAGCGGCTTCGAGGTCGCGCCCACCCGCTGGATGGTGCGCACCAGCTCCTCGTTCGTGAGGTTGGCGCTGGTCGCGACGTAGCGCCCGCCGCGCTCGCCCTTCTCGGCCGCGAGGAGGTGCACGCGGGCCGCGTCGCGCACGTCGACGTAGCTCGCGCCGCCGTCGAAGTGGAGGGCAGGGCCGGGCTGGAAGCTCTTGACGATCAGCTCGCCGCTCGGCGTGGGCCGCAGGTCCCCGGGGCCGAGCACGACCGCGGGGCAGACGACGCGCACGTCGAGGTCCCAGTCGGCGAAGTACTCGGCGAGCTCGCGGCTGAAGAGCTTGCTGCGGCTGTAGGGGAAGTCGAGGTCCCAGCACTCGTAGGGCGTGTCCTCGGTGGCCGTCTGGCCGGCCTCGGGGCGCCCGAGCGACACGATGCTCGCGGTGTAGATCACCTTCTCGACCCCGGCGCGACGTGACGCCTCGAGCACGTTGAAGGTGCCGCGCATGTTGACGTCGTACATGGGCCACGGATCGGGCGCGAAGTCCTGGTAGATCGCCGCGGCGTGGAAGACGGTGTCCATGCCCTCGACCGCTCGCTCGCAGTCGGCGCGGCGGCGCACGTCCCCCTCGACGACCTCGACCTCGACGCCCTCGAGGTTCTCCCGGCTCTCTCCCGGCACGGCGAAGACGTGCACGCGCACGCCCTCGTCCGACAGCTGCCGCACGATCCAGCTCCCGAGGAAGCCGCACCCACCCGTGACCAGCGCCCGCTTCATGGCGCGCAGCATACCCGACCTTGCGTGGGCGGCGCCGGGGTGACACCACGCGCCCATGCGGAAGCTCGGTCTCGTCCTCGCCCTCACGCCTCTCGTCGCGCTCGGCGCGCACGCCCAGTCGGTGTCGCCGCCGCAGATCGAGCTGGTCGAGGCGGGTGAGGGAGACCGGCAGCCCCTGCGCTACCGCTTCTCGGCCGGCCAGCGGGCGCGGCTGCGCTTCACGCTCGAGATGGACATGCAGGCCTCGATGGGCGAGCGGCGCTCCGACGTCGACATGCCGGCGGTGCGCATGGACCTCGATCTCGGCCCGACCGAGGTGACCGGAGGGAACCTGCGCTACCCGTGGCGCATCGGCGGCGTCTCGGTGCAGGGCGGCGAGGAGGGCGAGGCGCGCCAGCAGTTCGAGCGCGGCTTCGCCGGCCTCGAGGGCGCGCACGGCGTCATGGAGGTCGACGACCGCGGGCGGGTGCGCGAGCTGACCTTCGAGCTCCCCGAGGACGCCGCGCCGGAGCTGCAGCAGCACGCGCAGACCCTCCGCGACGGCCTCGCGCAGCTCACCCCGCCGCTCCCCGAGCAGCCGGTCGGCGTGGGCGCGGTCTGGCGCATCGGCGCCCAGCTCCGCATGCAGGGCATGACCCTCTCGATGTCCTCCGAGTACCGCCTGCGTCGCCGGAGCGGCGATCGGCTCGAGCTCCAGACCCGGGTGCGCAACGCCGACGGCTCCCAGCTCCCGCCCGGCGCCCAGCTCGACGTCAGCGGCAGCGGCCGGACCCGCCTGGAGCTCGACCAGCTCGGCGCCCGCTCCCGGGCCCGCACCGTGACCGAGCTGCTCAACCGCGGCGCGCAAGGCGAGATGCGCATGCGCCTCGAGCAGCGCACCGAGCTCGGTCCGCGCTGACCTCGCGGGTTCCGCACTAGCGCGGAGGTGGAGGCAGGGAGCTGCGGCCGAGGAGGCGGCGGACGGACCGCACGAGCTCGTCGCGGTCGACCGGCTTCGGGAGGAACGCGTCGGCGCCGAGGCTGGAGAGCACGCCCCAGTCCTTCGCGCCGCCCACCCCGGTGACGACCGCGATCGGGAAGCGCGGGCACTCGGCGCGCAGGGTCGCGACGACCTCGAGGCCGTTGACGTCGGGGAGCTGCAGGTCGACCAGCGCGACGGCGGGAGGGGACGCGGTGACGCCGGCGATCGCCGCCTCGCCGCTGGGGTAGACGTCGATCTTCGCCGAGGGGAAGGCGCCCTCGAGCGCGAGTCGCGCGAACGTGACGAAGTCGGGGTCGTCGTCGACGATGGCGACGTGCAGCTGCGCGAGGCCCGCCGCGGCCGCGTCGGCCATGCGCTCCAGCCCCTCCACCAGCTCCTTGGCCGAGCCGGTGCGGAGGCGCGGATCCTTGGCGAGCGCGCCGATCAGCACCTCGTCGCCGATCGGCCCGAGCTCCGGCCGGAGCGAGCTCGGGGGCGTCGGCGGCATCGTCGCGTGCATGTTGAGGAGCTGCACCAGCCCGTCCGCGTCGAAGGGCGGCCGGCCGGTCAGCAGCTCGAACGCGATCACCCCGAGCGAGTACACGTCGACGCGCTTGGCCAGCTTCGGCGGCACCTTCTCCATCGCGAGGATCTCCGGCGCCATGTACGCGGGCGTGCCGGCGAGCTCCAGCGTCTTGCGCACCTCGCTGTCGAGCAGCCGGGCGAGGCCGAGGTCGGTCACCACCATGCGGCCCTTCGGATCGACCAGCACGTTCGACGGCTTCAGGTCCCCGTGGGTCGCGCCGGCCTCGTGGATCGCCTCCACCCCCGCGCCGATCTCCGAGAGGATCGACACCGCCTGCGGGATCGACAGAGGCAGCCGATCCTGCTCGTGCAGCCAGGTCTCGAGGTCGCTGCCCTCGACCAGCTCCATCACGAAGTAGGGCGTGCCGTGGTGCTCGCCGAGCGCGTGGATGGCGACCACGTTCGGGTGACTGACCCGGGCCATCGCGCGCGCCTCGGTCATGAAGCGGTCGCGGATGCTTCGGGTCGACGCGTGGGTGGGCGCCACGAGCTTGATCGCGACCCGCCGGTCGAGCGCCGGGTCGAGCCCCTTGTAGACGATGCCCATCTCGCCGCGGCCGAGCTCGCTGAGGATGCGGTAGCGCTCCTCGAGCATGTCGCCGATCTCCAGCACGCCCGAGCGACGCCGCTTGGTCTTCAGCCGCGCGCCCGGCGACGACGCCATCGTCGCGCGCCTCGCCTCGTCCTCTTCGTCGTTCCCCACCTGTCCCCAGGATCTGCCCGCGAGGCCCCTCCTGTCGAGTGATCATGGGATCAGCACGGTCGAGCCGGTCGTGGCCCGGTCTTCAAGGGCGCGGTGGGCCTCGGCCGCGTCGGCGAGCGGGAAGCGCTGGCCGATCGCGATCGTCACCGCGCCCCGCGCGATGACGTCGAACACCGCGGCGGCGCTCTCGAGCAGGTCCGCGCGCGCGGCCACGTAGGTCATGAGGGTCGGGCGGGTCAGGAAGAGCGAGCCCTTCTGGGCGAGCGCGCCCACCTCGAGCGCGGGCGGCTTCCCGGACGCGTTGCCGAAGCTGACCATGAGCCCGCGCGGCGCGAGGCAGTCGAGCGACGCCTCGAAGGTCGCCGCGCCGACCGAGTCGTAGACCACCGGGACGCCGCCCGGGACGAGCTCGCGCACCCGCGCCGCGAAGTCCTCCCGCGTGTAGACGATCGGGTGGTCGCAGCCGTGCGCCCGGGCCAGCTCGGCCTTCTCGTCGGACCCGACCGTGCCGATCACCGTCGCGCCGAGGTGCTTCAGCCACTGGCAGGCCACCAGCCCCACGCCCCCGGCCGCCGCGTGCAGCAGCACCGTCTCGCCGGCGCTCACCCGGTGAGTGCGCCGGATCAGGTACTCGACCGTCATGCCCTTGAGCATCGCCGCGGCCGCGGTCTCGTCGTCCACCGCGTCCGGCAACGGCACGAGCCGGTCGGCGGCCACGACCCGCGCCTCGGCGTACGCCCCCGGCGGCCCGGCCGCGTAGGCCACGCGTTGCCCCGGCGACAGCTCGGTGACGCCCTCGCCCACCGCCTCGATCACCCCGGCCGCCTCCATGCCGAGCCCGCTCGGGAGCGACACCGGGTAGAGCCCGGTGCGGTGGTACGTGTCGATGAAGTTCAGCCCCACCGCGGCGTGCCGCACCCTCGCCTCGCCCGGACCGGGCTCGCCGACGTCGACGTCCTCGAGCCTCATCACCTCGGGCCCGCCGTGCTCGTGAATCCGGATCGCGCGTGTCATCAGCGCAGTCTAATCCTCGACCTCGATGCCGTCGTAGAGGTCGTCGCTCCGCAGGCCCAGCCAGGGATCGCTCGCCGGCGTGAGGAGGAGCTCGGCGTAGACGCGTCGGTTGAGCGCGTCGAGCGCTCGGGTGCTGGCGTCGCGCGCCTCGAACCACTGTCGCACGACGTCCCGGAAGTGAACCTCGTTGCGCACGCCGTCCGCGCGCGCGTCCTCCGCGAGGCGCCGCGCGATCGCCTGCACGTCGGTCCGCCCGGTCTTGAGCCGCAGGAGCGCGCGCGAGCTGTCCGACAGCTCCGCGAGACCGTGAAGCGCCACCCCGAAGGCGGCCCAGTCGGGCTCCGGAGGCCTCGGCGGCGCGGGGGCGCCCATCGCCTCCAGGGCCGGCGTCTCCACGAACGCTTTCCGGATCGTCAGCGGCATCGCGATCGCGGCCGCCGGCGCGGGGCCGGGCGCCGAGGGGCGGATCGGGCGCCGCGCCGCGTCGAAGCTGGGGCCGTCGATGGACCGGGCCCAGCGGGCGCGCGCCTCTCGCCGCTGCTCTCGATGGGCTTCGGCCAGACACGCGGCGCGATCGGAGGCGGCCGTGCACCGGCGATGCACCTCGCGTGCGTCGTCGAGCGCGGCCCGGAACCCCTGCGGCCCGTAGAGCCCGACGATCGCGTCGAGGGGTCGCCCGTCGGCGTCGAGCACGTAGTGCACGGAGTTGCCGGTGATGGTGCGGCGGAGGGTGCGCCCGTCGCCCATGTCGATCGTGATCACCGGCGCCGGACGCTCGCTCGACCAGTGCAACACGAACTCACGGGTCATCGCGCGCGCCACCTCGGGGTCGGCGTAGAGCACGATGCGGAAGTAGCGGCTGTTGGCGCAGCTCAGCTCCTCGTCCAGCCGCCCGAGCAGTCGGAGCGACAGGATCGGGACCCCGCGCCGGGCCGCCTCGCGCCGCGCGGCGTCGAGGTCGGTGTGCCAGAAGAGCCCGGACGCGTGGCCGTCCCGCTGGCCGCTCACCGCGTCGATGGCGGCGCGCAGCGTCTCGAGGCGCTCGCCGTCTCCCGCCCGCAGCCGCGCCACGTCGGGGGCGTGCGCCGCGAGCAGCGCGCGGAGCCCCGCCGCGCCTCGAGCCCGGAGCGCCTCCCGCGCCGCCTCGTCCTCCGGCGCGCGCGCCGCCAGCTCATCCGCGCTCGCCGCGCGCTGCGCCTGGATCGCCCGCGGCCCGATCCGGAAGTCCGCCACCGCCACCCCCAGCACCGTGGCCCCCACCAGCGCCGCCCCCACCATCCGCTCCCGTGCTCGCATCTCGGCCTCCCACCTCCACCCTGACGCGAGCGGCGAGCGGCCGACGTAAAGGATGCGTCAATGACATCTCTCTAGAGCCGGAGGGGGTAGCGGACGTCGAAGCTCGGCCGGGTGAACGGGGGGACTCGCGCGGCCTGCGAGGCGCGCTCCAGGCAGGCGCGCCGGGCCTCGGGGAGGTCGCCGGGCACCTCGACCCGCTCAACGCGGCCGTCGTGGCCCCGGAAGGTGAAGCGGACGAGGACCGTGCCGCCGCCCCGGCCGCACGCCTGCGCGAGGGGCTCGACGGCGCGCATCGCCGCCACGACGTCTCCGCGAGAGGGGGTGGCGCTCGTCGGCGCCGCGCTGGGGCCAGCGGGGCGCACGAAGCGCATCTCCTGGGTGAACGCCGAGCGCGTCCGGACGTCGAAACGAATCCGCCGCGTGAGGCGCTCGATGCAGCTGCCGCCGACCGGCTCGGGGGGCGCGAACTCTGCCCGAGTCACCGTCCCGCTGCTCCCGACCTCGACCCGGAGCACGCCCACGCCGTCCAGCGCTCGATCGTCCTCGAGGGCGTCCTCGTAGCACCTCTGGATGGCTCGGATCCGTGCTCGAAAGGTGCGGGTCACGGCGGCTTCGGTGAGGTCTCCCGCTTCGAGGGTGAAGGCGCCGAGGGTGACGCCAGCCGACCCCGCCGCCGGTGCGGCTGCGGGCGCTCCGGCCGCAGCGGGCGCCTGGTCCCGTGGAGGATCGAGCCGCACCGTCACCGTCTCTCCGCTGGCGACGCTGCGCTCGACGCGCGCGAGGATCCGATCGTCGCGTCGCAGCTCGAAGGCGTGGGATCCCGGGGCGAGCTCGACGGTGACGGGCCGATCGACGGAGCCGCGATCCGCGCCGTCGACGAACACGTGGCTGCCGGGCGGGGCGTCGGACTCGATCACGACCTGCGGCGGTGAGCTGGGCGCGACCGGGGGTGGGGCGTCCTCGGCGAAGAGGCGGTCGCAGCCGGTCGAGAGGAGGAGCAGGAGGGGGAGGAGGATGCGCATGCCCCCTCTTCGAGTCGGGGCGGCCGAGGTTTCGTCAGGGCTGGGCGCCTTCGCCTCGCTCGCCGTCCAGCACGCGGCGGAGACGGTAGGCCAGGGTCGCGGGGCGGAAGGGCTTCTCGAGGACCTCGTCATCGGGGCCGAGGGTACCTTCCAGCGTGCGCTCGTCGACGTGGCCGGTGATGAAGAGGACGGCGATGCCCGGGCGGAGCTCGCGGATGCGCGCCGCCGCGGCGGGGCCGTCCATGCCCGGCAGCATGACGTCGGAGACGAGCGCGTGGATCTCGCCTTCGTGGGCCTCCGCGATCGCGATCGCCTCCTCGCCGCTCGTGGCCATCAGCACCTCGTAGCCGCGCGAGCGCAGGGTGCGGCGGGCGACGCGCGCGACCAGCTCCGAGTCCTCGAGCACCAGCACCGTCTCGCTCCCCTCGGTGTAGGACTCGAGCTGGCTGTCGGTCACGCCGGCCGGGACCTCGCGCACCGCGGGGAGCAGGATCTCCACCGTGGTCCCCTGGCCCGGCAGGCTCCGCAGGTGGGTCACGCCCCCGCTCTGCTTGACGATGCCGTACACGATCGCGAGGCCGAGCCCGGTCCCTCGGGAGCCCTCCTTGGTCGTGAAGAAGGGCTCCATCGCCTTCAGCCGGGTCACCTCGTCCATGCCGATCCCGGTGTCGCTGACCCGGAGGCTCACGTGCTCGCCGGGCTCCGCGCCTCGCTCGTCGTCCTCCTCGACCGTCACCTTCGACGCGGCGAGGCGCAGCTCTCCGCCGTCCGGCATCGCGTCGCGCGCGTTGGTCGCGAGGTTCAGGATCGCCTGCTCGATCTGCCCGCGGTCGGCGCGCACGTGCAGCGGCGTGTCGCCGAGGTCCAGCTGGACGGAGATGTTCGCGGGGATCAACCGGCGCAGCAGCGCGCGCAGCTCGTCGAGCACCGTGCGCGCGTCGAAGACCTGCGCGTCGTAGAGCTCGCGGCGAGAGAAGGCGAGGAGCTGGCGCGTCAGCACCCGGGCCCGCTCGCCGGCGTCGAGCACCAGGTCCACGTCCGCCGCCAGATCGGGCGAGTCCTTCAGCGAGCGCTTCAGCAGGTCGGACTGCGCGAGGATGACCGTGAGCAGGTTGTTGAAGTCGTGGGCCACGCCCCCCGCGAGCTGACCGAGCGCGTCCATCTTCTGTGAGTGGCGCAGCTGCTCCTCGAGCTCCTTGCGCTGGGTGACGTCGGTCGCGATGCCGCAGACGCCGAGCGGCTCTCCGTCCGAGTCGGTGATCGGGAACTTGACGGTGACGTAGACGCGCTCGATCCCGTCGACCGGCACGCGCTCCTCGAACTGGATGGCCACGCCGCCCTCGATCACCTGGCGATCGTTCTCGCGCATCGCGTCGGCCACCTCGGGCGGGAGGAAGTCGTGGTCGGTCAGCCCCGCGGCCGGGCGGCCGAGCAGCTCGCGGAAGCGCTGGTTCACCAGCGTGTAGCGCCCGTCCACGTCCTTGATGAAGACCACCGCCGGGGTCTGCTCCAGGATGGCGAGCAGGCGCCGCTCGCTCTCCTCTCGGGCGCGCGCCTCCTCGGTGAGCTCGTCCGCCTTGCGCGTCACCGCGTCGCGCATGCGCTCGAAGGCCGAGGCGAGCCGGCCGAGCTCGTCGGGCCGGCCGACCGGCAGCGGCGCGTCGCGCTCCCCCCGCGCCATCGCCTCGGTCGCGACGGTGAGCGCCTCGAGCGGCTCGGCGACGTCGCGGCGGAGCACCAGGTAGAAGATCAGGATCTCGACGAGCAGCGACAGGAGCCCGAGGAGCAGGATCACCCAGGCCGTCCCCGCGGCGCGCTCGGCCACCAGCGACTTCGGGTAGACCACGACCCAGAACCAGTCGGGGCCCTCGACGTGGCTGACGCCGAGCCAGACCTCGTCGACCTCGTTGAAGGCCAGGTGCTCGCCTTCGGGCAGCGCGCGCGCGAGGCGCAGGGTCTCCTGGAGGCCCGCGTCGTCGAGCTCGCCGATCTGGAGATCGCGCGCGTCTCCTTCGGCGTAGAGCCGGGGGTGCGCGATCAGGCGGCCGTCCCCGCGAAAGAGCAGGTTGTGGGTCCCCGGCAGGCGCTCGGTCCGGGTGCGCTCGAGCAGCGCGTCGAGGGTCAGGTCCTGCCCGACGGTGGCCACGTGCCTGCCGTCCACGTCCACCGGGGTCTCGCACGAGACCATCCAGGGCCCGTAGCGGTCGCGATAGACGCCCGTCCACACCGGGCGGCGCTCCGGGTTCGCCTCGGGGGTGGCGACGCGCACGTACTCCTCGCCGCGGATGTCGAGCGCCGGGTCCACCCGGGTCGACCAGTCCGGCGCGGTGGGCCACCAGTAGGCGAGCGCGTTCTCGGGGAACGAGACGTAGAGGTTGATGAACGGCGCCTCGACCCCGGGGCCGAGCCGCTCGACCACCGCGTGGGCCGCCACGAGCCGCCGCCGCAGCGAGGCGTCGAGCTCGGCGTCGCGCCCGGCCCAGACCTGCGCGTGCCGGGCTCCGTCGAGCGCCTCCGGCCGGTTGCGCACGACGCCGTCGTCGTGGCGGGTGAAGCGCGCGTCGAACGCCGCCGGATCGGTCTCCGCCAGCCGCGCGATCAGCTCGCGCCGGACCCGGGCCTGGGTGCGCTCGGCGCGCGCGAGGAGCTCTCGCTCGTGGCGGCCGCGCTCTCGCACGTAGCTCTCCAGCTGGGCGAGCGCCTGCTCTTCCAGGTTGGAGACCATGTGCTGGTACGCCAGCAGCGTGACGACGGCGATCACCAGCCCCACCCGGATCGCGATCCGAACGAGCGTGCGCCGTGCGAGCGTGCCGCCGGACTCTCGGCTGCGGGGAGCGTCCACCTGGAGTCGACAGCTTATCGCAGGCGGTCAGCCGGATCCGCGCTCGACGATCTCGAGCAGCGCCATCGCGCGATCGACGACGCTGGAGAGGTCGTCGTCGTGCAGGCGCAGCTCCGCCGGCGAGCAGCCCGTCTCGACCCGCGCCTCGTAGCCGTTCCCGCGACGCCGCAGCCCGATCACCGGGCCCTGGATCGCGATCCGATCCACCGCCCTCTCGATGCGCGCGCGCTGAGTCGCGGAGGGGCCGACGTCGCCCCAGTCGATCTCCACCATGCCCCTACTCCCGTGCCGAACGCCCGGAGCGTGCCACGCGCCGGGGCGACCCTGCGTCGGGTGAAGCCCTTACACCGGCGCGGGGCGACGGCGGAGCGAGAGGATCACCGCCGCGAGCGTGATCGCGCAGCCCACCGCGACCACCGGGCCGAGGCGCTCGCCGAGCCATGCCCAGGCGAGGAAGGTCGCGCCGACCGGCTCGCCGACGGTGGCGATGCCGACCGCGGTGGGCTTCGCGTGCCGGAGCGACCACGTCAACAGGTTGTGCCCGATGAGCTGAGGCACGAGCGCCGACATCGCGATCCACCCGAGGGAGGCCGGCGAGGCCCACGCGATCGGAACGCCGAGCGCCAGCGCGGCCGCGAAGAGCGCCGCGCCGCCGACCGCGGTCGCCACGCCCCCGAACCCGAGCACGTCGAGGTCCTCGCCGAGCCCGCGGACGAGGAGCAGGTAGAACGCCATCGCCGCCGCGCCCGCGAGCGCGAGGCCGTCGCCGAGGAGCGCGTCCGCCGAGAGCGACAGATCCGCCCAGCCGATGAAGCTCAGGCCGACGAGCGCCAGCCCGATCGAGATCCAGTGGCGCCGCTCGGGGTGATCGCGGCCGGTGGCGAACGAGAGCAGCGCGAGCAGGAGCGGGGTGGCCGTCACCAGCGTCACGCTCGACGCGACCGACGTCAGGGTGAGCGACGTGACCCAGGTGCCGAAGTGCACCGCGTAGAGGAGCCCGCAGATCACCGCGCGCTGGAGGACGCGCGAGGGGAGGCGGCCGCGCCGCCACGCCCGCAGCACGAACGGGGCGAGGAGCGCCGAGGCGATGACGAGCCGGGTGCCCGCGACGATCAGCGGGTGGGTGGGCGCGGCGAGCCGGAAGAAGATCGCGGCGAAGGAGATGCTGACGATCGCGCCCGCGAGGGCCAGCGGCACGAGCCGCCCGCGCTCGGTCACCGCTTTCGACCGGAGCGCGACTCCAGCCACTCGCGGTGCCTCGCGCGCCGGGCCGCACGCCCCGCCCGCGCCGCCGCGAGATCCTCGTCGAGGCGGACCCAGATCGTGACCGCGTTGATCATCAGGACGAAGTTGCCCGCCGCCATGACGAGCAGGGTGTTGTCGATGCCGACCGCGGGCGTCACGAGGTAGCAGAGGAAGTAGCCGGTGGCGGCCGCCAGCAGGCGCCAGTCGATCGCCGCCGCCAGCATCGCGGTGAGCATCGCCCAGCCCAGGAAGAGCTGATGCATCGACACGTAGATGTCGTGATCGTAGATCGCGCCGACCACGCTGATCGCCACCTGGCTGATCACGCCGAGGCCCCCGGCGACGGCCACGCGGCGGTTGATCGCGGTGCGCATCATCGACTCGCGGGCCCAGACCGCGAGCGAGACGAAGAAGAGGGTCAGCCCGGCCGAGACGGCCAGGTTCCAGGACGGCGAGGGCCGGACGCCCGTCGCCTCCATGCCGAAGTGCGAGACGATGGGGACGACCGTCCAGAACGCGCCGACCACGAAGGCCACGAAGCCGCGGGTGCGCCGGCCGGCCATCGGGTCGAGCTGATCGTCGAGGGCGCGGAGCCGGGCGTCCTCCGCCGCGCGGGACCGCCGCATCGCCTCCACCCGGGCGGCCAGCGCCTCGGGCACGCGCTCCATCTCCCCGAGCAGCGCCCGCGCCGCCTCGGGCTCCCCCTGGGCCAGCTCGTACTCGACCATCGCCGCGATCGCGCGGTCGAGCCGCTCGCGCGCGTCCTCGTTGCCCGGCCAGACCTCGAGCGCGTGCCGGAAGCCGAAGCGGCACTCGCCGAACAGGTGATAGATCGGCTCGCGCGCCTCGAGGGCGTCGGCGTGCCCCTCGTGGGCGGCCAGGGCCTCGAGCAGCTCGTCGAGGCGCTCGGCCGCGCGATCGGCGAGCCGGGCCGCGTCGCGGTGCTGCAGGAACGCCTGCACCGCGAGCCGCACCTGCTCGGCGTTCTCGAAGCGCGCGTCCGGATCGGCGTCCATCGCGCGCCGCACGATGCGCTCGAGCTCCCCCGGCGTGCCCTCGGGCAGCTCGGGGTTCGAGTCGACGATGTCGGCGACCATCTCCATCAGGCTCTCGCCCCGGTGCGGCGGCCGGCCAGCGACGATCTCGTAGAGGATCGCGCCGAGGAGGTACACGTCGGTGCGCTCGCTGAGGCGGACCTGCCTCCCGCCCAGCATCTCCGGCGCCATGTAGGCCGGCGTGCCCGCGAGATCGGTCGCGTCCTTGGCGAGCGGGAGCCGCCCGGTCCCGTCGTCCTTCAGGCTGACCGCGATGCCCCAGTCGACGAGGTAGACCTCGCCGAACGAGCCGATCATCACGTTCTCGGGCTTCAGATCGCGGTGCAGCACGCCGCGGCTGTGGGCGAAGCGGACCGCGTTGCACACCTGCATGAAGGTGCGGAGGTTCCACTCGAGCCGATCGGTCTCGCCGAAGCGCCGCTCGATGGCCGCCGGGTCGTGGATCAGGCTCTCCCACGCGTCGCCCTCGATCTTCTTCAGCACGATGATCGGCGCGCCGTCGGCGTCGAGCGCGATGTCGTAGACCGGGACGACGTTGGGGTGCTCGAGCGTCCCGGTGACCCAGGCCTCGCGCAGCAGCTTCAGGGTGCTGTGGTCGTTCTTGTGCTCGTCCTTGAGCGTCTTGACCGCGACCTCGCGGCCGAGGCTGCGCTGGACGGCCAGCCGCACGATGCCCATGCCGCCCTCGCCGAGCGTCCCGTGGAGCTCGAGCGGGTCGCTCGCGCTGGAGCCGGTCAGATCCGAGAGCGCGCCGATCGCGCGGCGGCTCGCGCTGTCCATCAGGTCCGAGGGGACGATGGTCGAGCGAGGACCCTGCTCGAGGGTGGGCGGGTCGAGCTGGGTGAGCCGCTCGACCGCGGAGGCGTCCAGGCCGGCCGCCTCGAGGGTGTCGAGCATCTCTTCCACGGAGGGCATTCGTCGGCGGATCGTGGAGCATCCCGCGATGTTTGACAAAAGCCGGTCGCGCCGCGATCCCGTGATCATGCGACGCGCCTCCCCTCTGCTTCTCCTCCTCCTGGTCGGGCTCGCCTCGTGCGGGGGCGACGACGGCGGGACCCCGCCCGGTCGCGACGGCGGCGGGACCTCCATGGCCACCCCGCGCATCGAGCGCTACCTCCGCGCCGATCCCGACCCGCGGCTCGTGATCGAGCTCGACTACGTGGAGGGCGCCCTCCCGCGGGAGGCGGCGCAGGCCGACCTCGTGGCCCGGCTCTCGACCCTGCTCGACAAGCCCGGCGGCGTCGAGATCGTGCTCGACGACGTGATCCCCTCGCGCGGCGCCGATCACGGCTGGACCTTCGACGAGCTGGCGGCGCTCGCCGACGAGACGTTCGACGACGACCAGCCCGAGGGCACGGTGTCGATGCACGTGATGTGGCTCGACGGGCACGACGACCGGGACGGCCCCGACGGCGCGGTGCTCGGCCTCGCCTGGGCGAACACCCACGTCGCCATGTATCACGACACCATCGAGGGCAGCTGCCGCGGCGGCCCGGTGCTCGGCGCCGAGGTCTGCGCGCAGGCCCAGTACCTGGTCTGGCTGCACGAGGTCGGACACACCATCGGCCTGGTCGACAACGGGCTCCCGATGGTCGCCGACCACAAGGACGAGGAGCGCGGGGCTCACGACGACAGCGATCAGTGCATCATGTACTGGGCGTTCGAGGGCCGCGCCGGCATCGACATCATCCGCGATCGGCTCCTCGGCGGCGCCCTGCCCGACTTCGACGACCGCTGCCTCGCCGACATCGCCGCGGTCAGAGACCGCTGACGACCTCTTCGATCGCGGCCGCCCAGAGCTCGGGCACCTCCTCCTGGGAGAAGTGCCCGGCGTCGCACTCGCGGACCGTCGCCTGCGGGAGGGCCTCGTGGTGTCGGCGGAGGCCGCGGCCGAGGATCGGGTCGCGCCGGGCCCAGACCAGCGCCGCCGGCCCCTCGAACGACTCTACCCACGCGCCGATCCGGTCCATGGTCGGGGTGCTCGGGTGGCCTTCGCCGTTCGGCACCATGCGGGCGAGGCCGAGCGCGCCGGCGCGGTCGAGCGGGCCGAGGAACGGCCAGGCGTAGGCGAGCTTCTCCTTCAGGCCGATCGAGGCGCGGTCGCCCTGCACGCGATCCATCACCGGGACCGGGAAGAGGGTCCCGCGGAACACCGCGTCGCTCACCAGCGGCATGTGGCTGAAGCGGTGGAAGCCCTTCGGTCGGAAGGGCCGCGCCGGCTTCAGCACGGCCGTGTTGCCGAGCACGAGGCCCGCGGCGCCGAGCCGCTCGCCGACCCCACACGCGATCGGTCCGCCCCAGTCCTGACCGACGGCGACGAAGTCCTCCGCGCCGAGCGCCTCCATGAGCCGGGCGACGGTGGAGATGTGCATCTCGAGCTGATGGGCCGACGCGCGCCGGGGCTTGTCGCTGGTGCCGAAGCCGAGCAGGTCGGGCGCGATCAAGCGGAGCCGGTGACCGGCGAGCTCCCCGATCACCTTGCGCCAGAGGTAGCTCCAGGTCGGGTTGCCGTGCACCAGGAGCACCGGGCGCGCGTCCTCGGGGCCGTGATCGACGAAGGTGACCGTCTGGCCGTCGAGCTCGATGGCGCGCCGCGCGTAGGGGAGCTCCGCGCGGAGCCAGCGGGGGAGGGCGGGAGCGGGTCGCATGGCGCGAGCGTAGCGGAAGGCGGCGCGATAGCATCTGCGCGTGCGCTGGATCGGCCTGCTGTGTCTCGTCGCCGGGTGCTCCGGGCCGCTGGAGCTCGCGGTGGATCTGCGCACCGACTACGTCCCGGGGCTCGAGGTCGACGCGGCGCGGGTGAGCTGGGAGCGCGTGGGCGGGCAAGGCATCGGCGCCGACACCGTCGCGCTCGAGGGCCGCGACCTCGTGGCCGGCGCCCGCCTGGTGGACGTGCGCGACCTCGAGCCCGGCGCGATCGACGTGATCGTGACCCTGCTCCGCGGAGGCGTGGAGATCGCGTCGCGTCGGACCCGCCTCGAGGTGCGCGATCACACCGCGGTCACCGTGGTCCTGACCCGCGACTGCGAGGGCGTGGCATGCGAGGGCGCGAGCTCCGAGTGCGTCGACGGTCGCTGCGTCCCGCCGGAGTGCCAGCCCGACGCGCCCGAGCGCTGCGGCCCCGCGAGCTGCGCCGCCGCCGACGACTGCGAGGCGCCCGCGGTGTCGTGTCTGCAGGCGCGGTGCGTCTCGCGGGTGTGCCTCGAGGTGCCCGACGACGGCCTCTGCGAGGGCCGCTGCGACCCGACCCTCGGCTGCGACGGCGAGCCGCCGCCGCCGGACGACGCCGGGGCCGGCGACGCGGGGGGCTGCGCCGCGCGCGAGGCCTTCTGCAACGACGGCGCGGACGACGACTGCGACGGCCTGACCGACTGCGCCGATCCGGACTGCGCCGACGCGCTGTGCGACGACGGCGATCTCTGCACCCACACCGACCGGTGCGCCGCCGGCGTGTGCGCGGGCACCGCGATCGACTGCGCGAGCGACGCCTGCGTGACCCGGGCCTGCAACGGCACCCCGAGCTGCGACGAGGCCCCCATGGCCGACGGGACCGCGTGCCCGGACGACGGCAACGCGTGCACGAACGACCGTTGCATGGGCGGGACCTGCGCCCACCCGGCGCGCGCCGACGGGACCGCGTGCCCGGACGACGGCAACGCGTGCACGAACGACCGTTGCATGGGCGGGACCTGCGCCCACCCCGCGCGCGCCGACGGCACCGGCCTCGGCGGCTTCCGTCGCTGCTGCGGCGGCCGCGAGGTCGACGTCTCCACCAACCGCAACCACTGCGGCGCCTGCGGCCTCTCGTGCGCGAGCGGCTTCTCCTGCACCGTCTACAGCGGCCAGCCCACCTGCGACTGCGGCGCCGCGAACTCCCAGTGCCAGGGCGGCGTCGACTGGGTCTGCTCCACCACCTACGGCGTCTGCGCCTGCCTCTCCGGCGGCTGCCCCGCCGGCTCCCGCTGCGTCGCCCGCTCCGGCCCGGACTACTGCACCTACTAGGGGCTCCCGGATCCCGGACATGGGGACGGAGTTTCCTTGTTGCCGAGCGGCATTCGGCGCCCGCGATCAGGGCTCGGAGGCGGCTCGCGGCGTGTTTCGGGGGGCAGGGGGCGGTCTGCGGGCCCTCGGCGGGGCGGATCCGGGGCCCGCGGCGCGATTGGGCAACAAAGAAACTCCGTCCCCTAGCCCCAGGTTCGGGACTGGTTCTCGGCGTTCTTGGCGCGGAAGGCGGCCTCGAGGTCGATGTCGAGGCGGTTGGCGATCGCGACGAGGTAGTTGAAGACGTCGACGAGCTCGTGGGCGACGTCGCGTCTGCGCTCCTCGAGGCCGCTGGGCTCGGCGCCGGCCTGGTCGAAGAGCTTCTCGTAGCGGCGCACCGCCTTGAAGAGCTCGCCGACCTCCTCGCCCATGAGGAAGCAGTTGTGGACCAGGTCGACGTCCAGCCAGCCGTGCATCGCCTCGAGGTCGTGCACGTAGCGCTGGTAGGCCTTCATCGGCGCGTCGTCGGGAAGCTCGATGTCGCTCATGCCGCGAGGGCTACCACATCACTCGATGCTGGCCGCCACCGCGCGCAGACGCTCGGCCTCCTCGGGCCGCATGCGCCAGGGCTTCCAGGTCGCGCGCCGGGGGTCCACGCCGGTGAGCGTGCGGTACATGACGCACGCGCTCAGGTAGGTCCCGGTCATCGTCGGGTGGGTGCGGTCCGGCCGGTAGAGCCGCGCGTCCGGGACCTCGGTCTGGGCGCGCAGCCAGGCCCGACCGACCGGGGCCAGCCGGGCGCCGAGGCGGGTGGCGAGCGACGCGTACACGCCGTCGACTCGCTGATGCATCTCGGCCGGATCCAGCTGCAGCTCGTCGAGGGTCGGGCTCTCGGGGTGGCGGGCCCAGGTCTGGAAGAGCACCACCTCGCTGCCCGCGGCGCGCGCGCGCTCGGCGAACCGCCGCGCGTACTCCTCCATCTCGTCGGGGCGCTCGAGCGGGCTGAGGCTGTGCGCCTGGATCACGATCACGTCGAACCGGCCGCCCGCGACCAGCCGACGCACCCGGCGCTGACGCCAGTGCCCGCGCAGACGATAGCCGCCGTGGGTCTCGCGCCGCGTGCGCAGGCTCGGCCCGTCCGGCACCGACCGCGCGATCTCCCGCACCATGCGCGGCAGGTCGTTGAAGCGGGTGTAGCTGTTGCCGATGAACAGCACGCGTCGCCCCTCGGTCGCGGCCGAGCGGGAGGCCGGCATCAACGAAGCGAGCAGGACCGCCCCCGCCACCGCGAGGAGGGCCTTGCGAGCGCCTCGGACTGCCTGCACCTGCACAGAATAGCTCAACGGCGGTCGTCCGGGATCTCGAAGGGCGCGCGCACGGTGAGGAAGAAGCCGAGCAGCGCCGTCGGGAGCAGCTGGATCATCAGGCGCTGGAGCGCGTCCATGTGGTCGACGATCTCCCAGCGCGACCAGGCGACGAACGCGAGCGAGAGGATCAGCGCCCAGATCGCGAGCGCCCCGGCGACCCCGAGCGGCGGCCGCGCGGTCCGGCCCATGACCGCGGCGTAGACGGCCAGCCCGAGCGCGAGGGGCACCGGCCACCCGTCGTCGAAGTCGAGGATCCAGCGCCCCCACGCGGTCGCCATGCCGCGCCAGCGCACGGGATCGTTCAGCTGGGTCGTCAGGAACTCCATCGGTCCGACCCCGTGGTGGAAGACCGGGTCGGGCACGAAGAAATCATAGTTGACCGCCGTGTGCGCGTAGCTCAGCTTGAACAGCAGCCACAGCCCGGCGCCGGGGAGCGCGCCCGCGCCGAACGCGGTGGCCTCTCGCCAGAGCCGCGCGCGCCCGCCGCGGCGCCCGGCGATCCAGGCCCGCGAGGCGATCACGCCGACGAGGACGATGGCGCCCTCGTTCTTCGTCAGCAGGGCGAGCGACGCGGAGAGGCCGGCGAGCACCATGAAGCCGCGGCCCGACCGCGCCTCGTCGTGCCAGGCCATGAAGGCGAAGGTCGCGAGGAAGAAGAACGCGATCGGTACGTCGGCGTACTGCGAGGCGCCGTGTCGAACGAAGAAGGGCGTCGCGACGAGGGTCAGGGCCGCGAGCGTCCCCTGCGCGGCGCCCCGGGCCCGCGTCACCGTGGCCGCGAGGAGCGCCACGGTCGCGACCGTGAAGACGAGCCCCATCGCGCGCGGCACCCAGGTGGACTCGTGACCGGCGAGCGCGAACCCGCGGGCCACCGCGCTGGGCCAGAGCGGCGGGTAGTGCGGGTGCGCCCAGTGCAGCGTCTCGGCGAACGCGCGCTCCCAGCCCTCCCCCGCGCGGTAGAGGAAGCGGGCCCGCATGTTCCAGAAGTCCCAGGCGTCCCAGGCGCCGTGGTCCATCGTCCACGCCTCCGAGGCCCACACCACGGCGGCCGCGCCGACGATCACCAGGGCGGCGGCCCCCGCCGTGCGTCGCCACCCACCGGGCGAGCGCTCCGGCGGGAGGAGCGCGGGGGCGTCGGTCCGGCGCCGCGCCCAGAGCAGCGCGAAGAGCAGCCCGAGCTCGAGCAGCACGGTCGGGCGATCGGAGATCACGAAGCCGAGGAAGCTCAGCGCGCCGGTGACGCCCAGCCCGAGCGCGAGGCCGACGGGGAGCTCGAAGGTGAGGCGGGCCCAGCCCTCGGAGCGGGTCACGAGCCGCAGGAGGCACACGCCGATCACCGCCGGCACCACCATGCCGGTCAGCACGCCGACCCCCACTGCGATCATGGCTCCCTCGCCACGAGCGTCGCGTGCTCGGTCGGAGGGGCGATCGGCACGTAGCGGGGGTGGGCCGCGAGCCAGGCCCGACCCTCCTCGCCCCAGACGAGCACCAGCGCGGGGTCGCGGGGCAGCGCCTGGTCGCCGCGGGCGCGCATCGCCGCGCGGAGGTCGTCCCAGTCCTGCTCCATGATCCAGGCCGGCGCGAAGACGTACTGGGCGACCATCATCGGATCGCAGCCGTCGTAGGCTCGCTCGCCCATGAAGCCGACGACCGCCCGCGGCGGCAGGGCCTCGCGCAGGGGCTCGAGCTCGGCCGCGATCTGCACCGCGCAGTCCCGCCGCGCGAAGAGCGGGGTCACGTCCTCGTCGAAGGTGGAGGCGACGGCGCCCACGCTGGCGAGCACGAGCCAGGCGACGGCGGTCGCGATGCGGAGGCGCGCGCGCACGGGGAGCGCGGAGTGTATCAGCGCCCGAACCCGCGGCGCGCGGGGCTATGCTGCCCGTGCCTTGCGATCCGTCCCGCTCTTGCTCGGCCTCCTGGCGCTCGCCGGCTGCGACGCCTCCGGCTCGCCCCTCGCGCTCCGGCCGGTCGCGCCGGGCGACGCCGTCCCCGTGGCCGGCTGCGCTGGCGGCGCGCCGACGCGCCCGCTCGAGCACGCGCAGACCCTCCGGGCGCCGGGCGGCTGGATCCGGGTCGAGGCGGTGGTGGGTCGCTGCGCCGGGTCGGACGCGCCGGTGGGCGTGCGGGTCGAGGCGTCCGGGGAGACCCTCTACGAGGCGCGGCTCCCGCCGTCGGAAGGGCCCCTCGAGCGGCCCCTCGCCTGGCTCGCGGCGCCGGCGCGGGGCGCCCGGATCACCCTCACCGCGTCGGGCGGCGGGGGCGCGCGCCTCTTCTTTCGCGACGTGCGGGGCCATTCGCTCCCCGGGCGCCCCGCCGCCCTGCCGCCGGGCACGATCCGGCTCCACGCCGCGGCCATCGCCGAGGACGACGGGGCGCTGCGTCTGACCCTGCCGGCGCGCCTGCGGGTGGCGGTGCCCGAGGGCGTGCACACGGTCGACGGAACCGTCGGCGCGGGCGGGCCACGTCAGCGCTTCCTCGTGCTCCAGGCCGAGAGCGGGCGGCCGCCGCTCGTGCAATGGACGTCCACCGCCGCGACCGACGCGACGCCGTTCGCGGCCAGCTGGGCCCAGGCCCGCCCGGGGCCCCTCGAGCTCTGGGCCACCGGTCCCGGCGAGGCGCGCCTCGAGTCGGTCGCGGTGCGCTCGCGAGGGATCGCGATCGACGCGCCGCCGGCCGTCGAGCGCACCGCGCCGGAGCCCACCTCGGGCCTCGCGCTCTTCGCGCTCGGCGAGGCTCCGCCTTCGGCGCCCTGCGGGGACCACGCGGTCCAGCGCGTCGCGCCCGGCGTCACCCACACGCTGCGGATCCCGCCCGGGCCGCGCCGCGTCGACGGCTGGCTCGGGGTCTGCGCGCCGACCGCGCCCGGCACCGGGAGGTGGCGGATCACCGACGCCGACGGAACGGAGCGGATCACGGTCGAGCACGGGTGGGCGGCCGGCGCGTCCTCGTTCCGGCCGTTCTCCTTCACCCTCCCCGACTCCGTCGTGCCCCGGGAGCTCGACCTCGCGGTCGAGGGGCCGGGCGGCGTGGCGCTGGCGTGGAGCGCGGTCCGGGTGGCGCTGCCGGTGGAGGCGGCGAGCGCGAGCGGCTTCAACGAGTCCGAGGCCCACCGCGACTACGCCCCGGAGCGCGCGATCGACGGCGACCCCGCCACCGAGTGGCACGCCCTCGGCGGCCGCGGCTGGCTCGAGCTCGCGCTCGGCGCGCCCCGCGAGGTCCGCGGCGTCGCGATCGTCAACGGCTTCAACCCGGGCTACGAGGACCGCGCGCTCCGCCGGTTCGTGCTCGAGGCCCGGCGTGGTGACACGGTCGTCGCCGAGTCCCACGGCGCGTTCGAGGCCTTCTCGACCGCGCCGGAGCGCCTCGTGATCCCCTTGCGCGCCCAGGGCGTCGACCGCATCCGTCTGGTCGTCCGCTCCGCCTTCCGCCTCGGCGCCGCCGTCGCCGAGCTCCACGTCCTCTGATGAGCGCCTCCCAGACCACCCCTCGCAGCCGCGCCGCCCTCGAAGCCGCCCTCGACCTCGAGGTGCTGGTCTTCGAGCGCGTCATGGCGACGGTGTGGCTCTTCTTCATGGCGTGCGGCGTGATCGCGTCCGCCGTCCTCGCCTTCACCACCTCGCTCTGGCTCGGCCTCGGCTGCAGCGCGCTCTCGGCCGCCTACCTGCTCTGGTACCTGCCGCTCTGGCTCCGGCTCACTCGCGGGCCGCCGTCGCGCCCCATCCGCGCCGCCGCCGACGTGGTGGAGGCGACCATCCCCTGGAGCTTCATGGCGGTGCTCGTCTTCACCGAAGGCGGCGAGTACGCGCTCGGCTCCTGGGTCCCGCCGATGCTCTTCACGTTGCTCCTGTTGAGCCACGTGGTCCGGCTGCGCGAGCGCTCGCCGTACGTCATCGGCCTCACCGGCGCGCTCGCCTTCGGCGTGATCTACGCCTTCCTCGCCCGTGACCGGATCGCGTCGGGCTTCGAGACCCACGTCCTCTTCCAGGCGAACATGCAGCTCACCCGCGGCTTCTCGCTGGTGCTCGCCGGCGTCACCGCCGCGGTGGCCGCGCGCTACATGCGTCGGGTCATCGGGCGCGCCGACCGCGTGCTCCGGGAGCGCGAGCTGTTCGGCAAGTACCGCCTGCTCTCTCGCATCGCGGTGGGCGGCATGGCCGAGGTCTACGAGGCGGTCTACGCGCCGGAGGGCGGCTTCGAGCGTCCGGTCGCGGTGAAGCGCATCCACGCTCACCTCGCCGAGCAGCCGCGCTTCGTGCAGCTCTTCCGTCAGGAGGCGCAGATCGGCTCGCGGCTGGCGCACCCCAGCATCGTGCAGGTCCTCGACTTCGGCAGCCGCGAGGGCGCGTACTTCCTCGCGATGGAGTTCGTCGACGGCATCACGATGGCGCGCCTGCTCTCGCGCTGCCGGGCCGCGGGCCGGGAGATCCCCGAGCCGGTCGTCGGGACGATGCTGCGGGCGCTGCTCGAGGGCCTGCACCACGCGCACGAGGTGGCGCGGGGGCCGGACGGCGAGCTCCTCCGCGTCCTGCACCGCGACCTCTGCCCGCAGAACGTCTTGTTGTCTCGAAATGGCGAGGTGAAGATCACCGACTTCGGGGTCGCGCGGGCCCTGCGCGACGCGGACTCCTCGCACACCCAGACCGTGGTCGGGCACAGCGGCTACATGGCGCCCGAGCAGGCGCGGGCGCAGCCGCTCGACCACCGCGCCGATCTGTTCAGCGTGGGCGTGATCGCGTGGGAGCTGCTGGTGCGGCGCCGGCTCTTCGGGCGGACCACCCAGGCGGCCACGGTGGAGGCGCTGCTGAACCTCGAGGTCGTGCCGCCGAGCGTGCATCGACGCGAGCTGCCCGAGGGCTGGGACGCCTTCGTCCTGCGGGCGCTCGACCGCGACCCCGACGCCCGCTTCCCCACCGCCCGCCACATGCTCGCCGCGCTCGATCGCATCCCCTCCTCGCGCTCCGAGGACGGCATCCGCCGCCTGGCCGCCCTGGTCCGCGAGCTCGGCGAAGCCCCCGACGAGATCGCCGACGAGGCCCCCACCCAGGTGGAGCTTGTCCGCGGCTCCGAAGCCGGCTAAGTGTCCCGCACCATGACCTTCACGATCGTCTACGTGGCGGCCTCCATCGGCATCCCGCTCATCACCTTCGCGGTCTGCGTGATCGGGCAGAAGATCGGGCACTGAGCTTTCTGGAGGGTTTGGTGCAAACCCTCCCCCCATTGGGCAAAGCGCCAATGGGGCCCCCCTCCCGACTCCGCCGGGGCCTCGCGCGCTTCGCGCGCTGGCCCCGCGACCCCAGCGACGGGGCGCTGGGGGCCCTGCGGCTCGCGCTCGCGCTCCGCGCGAGCTGGCCGCCCGCTGCCGCGGGATCGAACGACTCGAGTGGCGCGTGCGGCGACCTCGCTGCGCTCGTCGCCTGCCGTCGTGTCGGGTCAGTCGTGGAAGCGGGCGGGGGTGCCCCGGCGCCATTATTTGCCACCTCTTGAGACCGTGAGCGAACTCCGGGCGGGCGCTGGGCGCGCGATCCCCCGCACGTCAGATCTCCGGCTCTGGAGGTCTACTTGCTTACTCGAATTCTCATCAGCGCGATTCTCCTGACGGCCTGCGGCGGCGACGCGGGCACCGACGACGCCGGTTCCGACGCCGGCCCGGGCATGGACGCGACCGTCGACGCGGGGCCGAGTGACGCCGGCGCGGACGACGCTGGCGCGGACGACGACGCCGGCGTGGACGACGACGCGGGCGCGGAGCCGGACTCCGGCGTGATGACCGACGCGGGACCCGAGGACGCCGGCCCGGGCGACGCGGGCCTGGCGGACGCCGGCATGGTCTGCACGGTGGGCGACGCCTGCGGCGACACCAGCCCCTGCGACGACGGTGACCGCTGCTTCACCGGCGCGACCCCGGGCGACGGCTTCTGCGCCGACTTCCTGCCGGAGTGCGGCGGCTTCGCGATGACCCCGTGCAGCGGCGGGCGCGAGTGCCTGCGGCCCGACGGGAGCAGCGTCGGCTACTGCGCCACGCCGGCGGAGCGCTCCTGCATCTGCGCCCGCGTCGCCGCTCGCGGCGGTCGCGTCGACGGCTGCTGACCGGCGGGTCCTTCAGGGTTGGGGGGTTCCGTCGTTGGCGGTCGGCATGACGCCCCTCGCGGAGCTCGTGGAGCTGCTCGCCTGCGCCGAGAGCCTCCCGGTACCCAGCCGGTACGGCACCGAGATCCGCCTCCCCGGGGCGATGGCGTCGTGGCGGGCGGGCCTCGAGGAGGAGCGCGCGGCGATCGAGCGCCTCCTCTTCACCCCCCAGCCGGGCGCGTCGGCCCGGGAGGCGATGTTCAACCTCGCCGCCGTCAACGCGGCCCAGCGGCGCGCCATCGACGACGCCCGCATGTACGCGGCGCGCTTCGAGGCGGAGCCCCTCGGCCGCCGCCTCCGCTTCCTCGCCCGGGCCGAGGTCGCCTCCCGCGCCGCCCGCCAGCTCGCCACCGCCACCCGCGTGGCCTGAGCGCGCCGCCCGCAGGAGAGCCCGAGCCTCAGAGCTCGTTGTCGTAGATGAACTCGTCCTCGCCGTTGGTCACGGTCACGAGGAGGATCGTGTCGCCGCGCATCTCGACCGGGGTCATCTCCCAGGCCATGCGGAACATGTCGGCGTGCATGGGGGCGTAGGCCATCACGTGGAGGATCTGCTTCACCCAGCGGTCGCGCGCGTCGACGTTGGCGGTGCTCTCCTGGATGTCCTCGAGCTTGCGCATCAGGAGGCGCTGGGCCTCGGAGAGCGGGTAGGGGTCGGCGCGCGGGAAGTGGACGGCGCGGGTGACGCTCACCCCGACCCGGCTGCCCTCGATCTCGACCAGCAGGTCGGTGCGGGTGCCGCTCTCGTCCATGTAGCGAATGAAGGGCTCGCTCGCGAGCAGGGTCGCGCCTTCGCAGCGCGCCAGGACCTCGAACGACATCGCCTCGCTGTAGACGCTGCTCCCGCCGACCGTGCCGTCGGAGAGCACCTGGCGGGTGCCCTCCTGGAAGTGCTCGAGGTCGGACTCCATCAGGCGGACCGGGAAGGTGATCTCGTTCTCGAACCGGAACGCCATCGGGTCGAGCAGCTCGGTGTCGATCTCGTCGCAGCTCCCCGAGATGGTGCCCTCGACCGGCGGCCCCGCGTCCACCGGGCCCGCGTCGGTGCCCGCGTCGAGCGTGGAGGCGTCTCGGCCGGCGTCGAGCGGGCCGGCGTCGGGCTCGGGGCCGGCGTCGAGCGGGCCCGCGTCGAGCGCGGTCGCGTCGAGCGCCACGGCTCCGTCGACGGGCGGCGTCGAGGGCTCGTTGCAGGCGGCGAGGAGGGCGAAGCAGGCGAAGAGGACGGCGCGGCGAATCACGCGTCGAGGCTATCACGCGGCTCGCGCCGGAGCCGGTGGGTGCGCTTGCGTTCTCGACCCCCGCTGGTCAATGTCTGCCCCACTTCGGGGGTGCTCGATCTCATGCGTCTGATCCTTCTCTCGTTGGCGGTGCTCGGCTTCGCGCTCGCGCCGTCCCTCGCCGCCGCCCAGGCCGCCGCCGACGGCTCGGACCCCGCCCGCCAGGCCTTCGAGGAGGGGCGGGCTCACTTCGACGACGGCCGCTTCCTCCTCGCCGCCGAGGCGTTCGAGCGGGCGTACGGGCTGATGCGCGAGGGGGGCATGCCCAACGCCTGGATGATCCTCTTCAACGTCGGCACCTCGCTCGACGAGATCCGCGGCCGGGAGCAGGACGCGCGGGACGCCTACGCCGGCTACCTCGAAGGGGCGCTCGCGGCGGAGGACCAGACCGGGGCGCGCATCGCGCTGGTGCAGTCCCGCATCCGCGAGCTCGACCTGCGGCTCGAGGTGGCGGCGCGAGCCGGCGCAGGGCCCGGGACCGACGCCACGCCCACGACGACGATGTCCCCCGTCGGTCCGATCGTCCTGGGAGGCGGAGGCGCGATCCTCCTGGCCGCCGCCATCACCGCCGGGGTCCTCGCGGCGGAGAACGACGCCCTGCTCGCGACCTGCACCGACGGGGTGTGCCCGGCGTCTTCGCGCGCCCAGGCCGAGAGCGTGCACGGGCTCGCGATCGCCACCGACGTGCTCTGGATCAGCGGCGCCGTCGCCGCGGGCACCGGCCTCGTCCTGACCCTCCTGCTCCGAGACACCCACGAGGCTCCGCCGGCCGTCTCGGCGGGGTGTGGGCCCACCGGCTGCGGCATCCAGGTTCGGGGGACGCTGTGAAGCGCATCACGATCGTCGGCGCTCTCTTCGCGGCCCTCGCGGTGAGCGGGTGCACCGCCCTCTTCGACCCCGACCGGCTGAGCTACGTCGACGACGCCGGGCCGGCCGACGCCGGATCGCCGGTCGACGCCGGCGCCGACGTCGACGCGGGCCGCGACGCCGCGGTCGACGCCGCGGTCGACGCCGGGCGCGACGCCGGGCCGGGCGCCTGCGGGCAGATCGGGGAGGCGTGCTGCGACGCGCCGCGACCGGCGTGCGTGAGCGGCGCCAACTGCACCCTCGAGGGGTGTCAGCCGTGCGGCGCTCCCGGTCAGGCGTGCTGTGACGACGGCGCCGCCTGCCAGGTCACGAGCTGTGTGCCGGGCCGCGACGTCTGCCCGCCGGTCACGGAGCTCGTGCAGGTGCCGGTGCCCTCCGGGGGCACCTACGGGATCGACGCGTTCGAGGTCTCTCGCACCCAGTACGAGACCTGGCTCGAGACGAGCCCGACGCCGGCCGGCGCGCTCATCGGGCCCGGCTGCGCCTGGAACACGGACCTGCGCCCGGACGCGGCGTGCGTCGCCGCCGGGTTCGACTGCACCGGAGCGGGCTGCGCGCAGCGCCCTCAGACCTGCGTCGACTGGTGTGACGCCTACGCCTACTGCGCCGCGGTCGGGAAGCGACTGTGCGGCCGCTACGCGGGCGACTCCGCCCTGCCGATGGGCAGCTTCTCCGACGCGAGCGCGAGCCCCTGGTACAACGCCTGCAGCTCCGGCGGCATGTTCCTCTACCCGACGGGGGACAGCTCACGCACCGCCGACGCCGAGTGCAACTTCACCGATCGCGGCGCGAGCGCGGACGTCGAGAGCCTGACCGGGTGCCAGTCGTCGGTGCCCGGCTACGAGGGGGTGCTCGCCCTCACCGGCAACGTGCGCGAGTGGCTCAACGGCTGCACGTCGAACACCGCGATGGACGCGCGCTGCCTGGCGGTGGGCGGGGCCTACCTCGACAACGACGCGTTCGAAGGTCAGTGCAACTACCCCAACGATCTTCCGCGCACGTTCGCCAACGCGAGCACCGGCTTCCGCTGCTGCGAGGTGCGCTAGGGTCCCCACCGGGTACCGGGGCATCCGGGGGTGCCCCCGACGACTCCATCCGGTATTCTCCGCGCAGACGGGAGCAAACGCTTGGCAGGGCTCGAGGATCGGCTCATCGGCGGTCGCTACCGCATCGTCCGCAAGATCGCGGAGGGCGGCATGGGCGCGGTCTACGAGGCCAAGCACCACATGTCGCACAAGACGGTGGCGCTGAAGATCCTCTTCGAGCACGTCGCCAAGGACGAGGCCGCCAAGCAGCGCTTCCTGCGCGAGGTCGGCGCGCCGGCCCAGATCGGGCACGAGGGCATCGTCGAGATCTACGACGCGGGCTTCGACTCGCAGGACGGGTCTCCGTTCGTCGCGATGGAGCTGCTCGAGGGCGCGCCGCTGCGCGACCGGCTCGCGGCCGGCCCGGTCCCGACGGCCCAGCTCCTCGACTGGTTCGAGCAGACCCTCGACCCGCTCGCCGCCGCCCACGACGTGGGCATCGTGCACCGCGACCTCAAGCCCGAGAACATCTTCTTGCAGCGCAAGAAGGACGGCACCGAGGTCATCAAGATCCTCGACTTCGGGATCGCGCGCGAGATGGACGGGCAGAACCAGAGCGTGACCCACACCGGGATCGCGATGGGCACGCCGCACTACATGGCGCCCGAGCAGGCGATGAGCGCCAAGGGCGTCGGGCCGGCGGCGGACATCTGGGCGCTCGGCGCGATGCTCTACGAGGCGCTCTGCGGCAAGGTCCCCTTCGAGGGCGAGACCGCGAGCGCGATCGTCGTCAACGCCTGCACGAAGCCGCACCCGCCGCTCTCCGCGGTCGCCCCGCAGGTGCCGCCGCCGATCGCCGATCTGGTCGATCGGTGCCTCACCAAGGAGCCGTCGCATCGGCCGCAGAACGCGGCGCAGATGCTGGAGGAGCTCCGGCGCGCGCGAGGGGCGTCGGGCGGGATGCCCCACACCTCGAGCCCCGGGCGGGTCGTGCCGCAGACGGCGGTGCTCTCGAGCCACACGCCGCAGGGAGGCGCCTTCCAGACCGGGCCGGCGCCGTTCGCCGGCGGTCAGGGGGGCGGCGCCTCGAGCCCCGGGTACTCGAGCCCCGGGTACGCGAGCCCGGGCGGCGTGGGGTACGCGACGCCGAGCCCCGCCTCGAGCCCCGGATACTCGAGCCCCGGCTGGCAGAGCGCGCCGGGGAGCGCGCCCGGCACGCCTCCCCCGACCTACGGCGCGCCTCCTTCGCAGCCGAGCTGGGGCGCGGCGACCGCCGTCCCCGCCAAGAAGAAGGGCGGCGGCGGCCTGGCCCTCGGGCTGGTGGCCGCGGTGCTGATCGGCGGGCTGCTGCTGGTCGGCGGCGGCATCGTCGTCGCCGTCGTCCTGCTCAACGCGGACGACGACGCGGAGGAGGGCTACGCCGGCTCGATCGGCACCGTCACCGTGCAGAGCGACGTGGCCACCGGCGAGCTGCTCGTCGACGGCTCCTCGCGGGGCACCTTCGTCAACGGGCAGCAGTTCCGCGTCGAGCGGGGCAGCCACACCCTCGAGATCCGCGAGCGCGGGGTGGTGGTCGCCCGCGGTCAGGTGAACGTGGTGGCGGGCGAGGCGGTCGCGGTGCGCCTCGACCGGAGCAGCGTCCCGAACCCGCAGCTCCCCGGCAACGTCATGCAGCCCGGCGCGGGCCAGACCCTCAACGGCTCGCTCGAGCCGGGCGACGCGCAGCGGGCGAGCGGCGAGTACATGGACGTCTACCAGTTCGACTGGAGCTCGGGCATGGTCAGCGTCCGGCTCAGCTCGCCGTCGGTCGACACCTACCTCATCGTCGTGTCGCCCTCGGGCCGGCGGTACGAGGACGACGACGGCGGCGGCGGGCTCAACTCGGCGCTGACCGTGGCCATCACCGAGCCGGGACGCTGGCAGGTTCAGGCGAGCTCGTTCTCGCAGGTCACCGGGCCCTACACGCTCCAGATCACGGGTCCCTGAGGGGAGAATCCCCTCAAGGTCCGTCCGGCTCTACCGTTCTGTCCTCGCAGACGGCAGTCGCCGAGAACGGACCGCAGCATGAGCCGAGACCACGACCAGAGCCCCCCGCGCGAGTCGGGCATCCAGATGCTCCGGCCCCGCGTCCCGCGCCCGTCGGAGCCCCGCGTCCGGCGGCGCTGGGAGGACCACGTGTCCCGCGAGGAGGTCGTCTACCTGCTCGAGGCCGGCCGCTACCTCGATCTGCTGATGCGGCTCGAGCAGGCCCGGACGCGGCTGCCCCACGATCTCGAGCTGCTCCGATCGGTCCGCGTGCTCCAGCATCACGTCCGGCGGCGCGCGGCCACCGGTTGACGCAGCCCGGGTTCGTGGCACGCCGGCCGCGTGGAGCTCTGGCTGGCGGCCCTCGCGTTGGGCGCACCGATCGCGCTCGGCGGGCTGGCCGGCGCGGTCCGGCTCTTCCCCGACCCCGACGGCGCGGTCGACCACCTCAACCGCTACGCGCTCTACTTCGCGTTCCCCGCGCTCGTCTTCCGCGGGCTCGTCGACGCCGCGTTCACCCTGCCCGGCGAGCTGGGCTTCTGGCTGCTGGTGCCGCTGGTGCTCGCGGTCAGCGCGGCGCTCGTCCGGCTCCTCTTTCCGAGGGAGGCGCCGACCCTCGCGCTCATCGTCGCCTTCGGCAACGTCGCGTACCTCGGCCTGCCCGTCGTCGAGAAGGTGCTCGGAGAGAGCGCGGTCGGGCTGGCCGGCGTCGCGGTCGCGATCCACGTCACCCTCGCGCTGAGCGTCGGGCCGCTGCTGCTCCTGCGCTGGAGCGGGCGCGGCGACGGCCTCGCGTCGAGCCTCGGCCGGGTGGTCCGGCAGCCGCTCCTCTGGGCGCCGCTGGCCGGGCTGCTCGCGCGCAACCTGCCGGACGACGCGCGCGCGCTCGTCGACACGGTCGTGGCCCCGCTCGGTCGGAGCGCCGCGCCGGTCGCGCTGTTCCTCCTGGGGCTCTACCTCTTCACCCACCGCGCGCGGCTGAGGAAGGTCGAGGGCCCGGACGTCACGCACCTCGCGGTGAAGCTCCTGCTCCTGCCGGCGCTCACCTTCGCGGGCGCGTGGGCGTTCCACGCCGCCGGCATGATGACCCCGGCCCAGGCCCAGGTCCTCGGCCTGCTCTCGGCGATGCCCGCCGCGATCACCACCTTCGCGATCGCGCAGCAGCTCGACGTGGGCGCCGCCCGGACCAGCCGCGCCATCGTCGCCACCACCGTGCTCTCGATCGTCACCATCCCGCTCACGAGCTGGCTCGCGCTCACCTGGGTCGCGGGTTGGTGAGGCTGGTATCGTCGCCCTCCCTTGAGCACGCCCGACCGCCCCAGCGATCCGCCGACCCGCACCGCCCGGACCGCCCGCGGCCCGTTCGCGTACAGCGAGGAGGGCGCCGGGCCCACGGTGCTCGCGATCCACGGGCTGCCCGGCTCGGGGCGCGACTTCCGGTGGCTCGCCTCGGCCCTGGGCGGCCGCGTGCGCCTCGTCCGCGTCGACCAGCCGGGCTTCGGCGCCACGCCGGTGCGCTCCGGGACCGGGGCGCGGCTCGCGGACCGCGTAGCCTTCGTGCGCGCCGCGATGGACGCGCTCGCGCTCGAGCGGGTGACGATCCTCGGTCACTCCATGGGCGGCCCGCTGGCGATGGCGGTGGCGGCGGCGGACCCGCGGGTGGATCGCGTCGCCCTGCTCGCCTCGGTCGGCCTGCACCCGCACCGGATGGCGAGACGCATCCGGCGGAGCCCCGACGTCGCTCGCCTCCTCGGGGTGCCCGGCGTGGCCCGCGCGCTCGCGCCGGTGATGCGCCGCGGCTTCCGGCGCGCCGGCTTCCCGGCGTCGACGCCGCTGGGCGAGATGGTCGAGGCGACGCGCATCGTCTACCAGCTCTCCTTCGCCGATCACCGCGTGGCCGCGCGCGGCCTCCGACAGCCGACCCTCCTCGCCTGGGCGCGCGACGACCGCCTGGTCGAGGAGGCGATCGGGCTCTCCCTCGCCACCGAGCTCCCGCCCGGCCCGCGCCTCGTCTTCGAAGACGGCGGGCACAACATCCAGAAGACCCAGGCCACCGAGCTCGCCGAAGCCCTGTCCAGATTCGCGGAAGGGGGGACGGAGTGAACTTGGGAACTTACGTGGTCGTTCGACCTACGTGAGCCGTCCGTCACTCCGCCCCCGCCGAGGTCAGGGCGAGCCCGAGCTCAGCAGCCGACGGGGTTGAAGAACGCGCTCCCGAAGCGACCCTCGCGGAAGACCCAGTAGCCGATGTCGGCGCGCGGCGCGACGGCCACGCCGTTGTGCTGAGAGAGGCTGGAGGGCACGAGCTCGCTGTCGTTCACCCACCCGGTGGCGCTGGTGCCCCGCTGGATGGTGAAGACCTCGATCTCGCCGAAGGTCGGGCTCGCCTCGTCCCACTCGCGCGAGACGACCCCGATGTGGAAGACGTCGACCCCGGCCGATCCGCGCGCGTGCCCGACGTCGATCCGGAGGGTCGGCGTGCCGACCTGGTTCGGCGGCGTGGTGTGCGCGCTCCGGAAGGTGCGCACGAGCGGAGGCGCAGACCAGTTGCGCTTGTGCGCGAACAGGAACTGCGACTGCGTCCAGCTGCTGCCCCGCTCCGCCCAGGCGAGCATGATCTCCCCGTCCGCGGTGACGTCGATCGCCGGATCCGACATCGTCACGCCCGAGCCGACGGTCCGGAGCTCCTCCGTGGTCAAGGTCCCGCTCGACGTCACCTGACCCACGTAGACGCGGTTGTGATTCAGCGGCCCCAGGTAGCTCACGTAGTGCGTTGTGCCTCGCGCGGCGACGTCGAAGGGCACGTCGGTGAGGGTGACGTTCCGGACCACTCCGTCCCAGGCGCCGGTCGACTTGCTCACCCGGTAGCGACGGATCCAGCTGCCCTCCAGCGCGTAGACCCACACCGCGCTCGAGTCGACGACGACACGAACGTAGGACGCCGTGCGCGAGATGGTCGTCGAGCGGAGCGAGCCGAGGCTCGTGGCGTCCAGCAGCCGCACCCGGATCGACGAGCCGTCGATGTAGGCGTACGCGAGTCGCGAGTCGCCCGGGTAGTAGCCGATGTCGAAGGTGTCGTCGCCCGCGTGCGGCACCGCCGCGTTGAGCACGGTCCCGTCCGAGTCCAGGCGATACCCGAGGACCTGGCCTCCCACGTAGAAGAAGGCGCACGTCCCGCCCGGGCACTCGGTCGCCCTCGGCCGCTCGAGCGGAGCGCCCCAGGACAGCGAGTCCTGCGAGCCCACCGAGAACCCGTACTCGTCCAGGTACCCGTCGCAGTCGTCGTCGACGTAGTTGCAGGTCTCGGAGGGCGGCGTGCAGGCGGCGGCGTCCGGCTCCTCGCAGGACGTCGTGCAGGTGCCCGTGCCGCGGCTCCCGCAGCTGGTCGTGCAGCCCGTGGTCTCGCCCTCCACGCAGGTGAAGGTCTCGTCGCGGCTCCCGTCGCAGTCGTCGTCGATCGCGTTGCAGAGCTCGCTGGCCGACGGGTAGGTCGAGGACGTCGCGTCGTCGCAGTCCATGCCCACGCCGACGAAGCCGCTGGGCGGCGCGCAGGCGAGCTGGGTCACGTCGTCCCGGCCGTAGCCGTCGCCGTCGCCGTCGCGGTAGTAGAGGGTCTGGACGGTCTCGTCGACGTCCACGTCGCAGTCGTTGTCCTCGCCGTCGCAGACCTCGGAGTTGCCCGGGTAGCAGACGGCGCAGGTGTCGTCGCAGTCGTCCATCGAGGTCACGTGACCGGACGGCGCGGCGCAGGCCAGCACGCTCGCCGACGCCAGGCCGTGTCCGTCGCCGTCGGCGTCCCGGTAGAAGCGCATCTGAACGCCCTCGTCGACGCCCATGTCGCAGTCGTTGTCGAGGGTGTCGCAGACCTCGGTCGCGAACGGTCGGCAGGTCGCGCAGGCGTCGTTGCAGTCTCCGTCGCGCTCGGCGTAGCCGCTCGGCTGGGTGCACGCCTCGGTGGTCGGCGAGCTGGCGCCCCAGCCGTCGCCGTCGGCGTCGCGGAAGAACGTCAGCAGCACGCCCTCGTCGACGCTGACGTCGCAGTCGTTGTCCTCGCCGTCGCAGGTCTCGGGGTTGCCGGGGTAGCAGGCGGCGCAGGTGTCATCGCAGTCGTCGTCGCTGGAGACGTAGCCGCTCGGCGCGGTGCAGGCGGTGGTGTCGTCCGCGGCGTCGCCGTGTCCGTCGCCGTCGGCGTCGCGGTAGTACGTGTGGAGGAGGCCCTCGTCGACGCCCATGTCGCAGTCGTTGTCCTCGCCGTCGCAGGTCTCGGAGTTGCCGGGGTAGCAGGCGGCGCAGGTGTCATCGCAGTCGTCGTCGCTGGAGACGTAGCCGCTCGGCGCGGTGCAGGCGGTGGTGCTGCCCGCAGCGTCGCCGTGTCCGTCGCCGTCGGCGTCGCGGTAGTAGGTGTGGAGGAGGCCCTCGTCGACGCTGCCGTTGCAGTCGTTGTCCTCTCCGTCGCAGGTCTCGGAGTTGCCGGGGTAGCAGGCGGCGCAGGTGTCATCGCAGTCGGTGTCGCTGGTGACGAAGCCGCTCGGCGCGGTGCAGCCGGTGCTCGTCATCGCCGGGTCGCCGTGCCCGTCGCCGTCTCCGTCGCGGTAGAACGTCGCGGTCACGCCCTCGTCGACGCTGCCGTTGCAGTCGTTGTCGCGGAGGTCGCACGTCTCCGTCGCGCCGGTCCAGCAGGTGTCGCAGCCGTCGTCGCAGTCGTCGCCGTTGCTCACGTGCCCGGTCGGGACGGCGCAGGCGTCGGTGGTGCGCGCGGGGTCGCCGCGGCCGTCGCCGTCGGCGTCGAGGTAGAACGTCGTGGTGACGCCCTCGTCGGTGGTGCCGTCGCAGTCGTTGTCCCGCATGTCGCAGGTCTCCGACGCGCCGGTCCAGCAGGTGTCGCAGGTGTCGTTGCAGTCGTCGGCGTTCGTGACGAAGCCCTCGACCGGGTCGCAGCTCTCGACGCTCGCCGCCGGATCGCCGTAGCCGTCGGCGTCCCAGTCGCGGTACCAGGTGTCGGGCGTCGGGCAGGTGGGCGTCCCCGAGTCCGGCAGATCCGGGGGGATCCCGCCGTCGGGCATCATCATGGGGCCGCCGTCGGGCATCCCCATGGGCCCACCGTCGGGCATCCCCATGGGTCCGCCGTCGGGCGTCGTGGGCCCGCCATCGGGCTCCACCATCGGGCCGCCGTCCTCGGGGGGCGGCGTGGCGCCGTCCATCCCGATCTGGGCGTCGGGCTCGGGGGCAACGCACGCGCCCTCCACGAGCTCGGTGCCCTCGGGGCAGGTCATCTCCATGCCGTCGCACCCGACCATCGTCAGGGCGCAGGCCAGCCATGGCGCGCATCGGCGCGCCCAGGTTTCCGTCATCATTTCTTCCCTCCTTCGCCCGTCCCCGGGCAAACCGGGGCCCCCATCGAGCGAGGCGGAGGGTGGTTGCGTGGATGTCGGAAAAAAACTCGGGCTACTTGCGGTAGGCCTCGAGCTGCTCGGGCGAGAACTTCTTCAGGCGGCGGTCGAAGAGCGCGATGATCTCTTCCTTGCTGCGCTTCTCCTCGCGGAGGTCGACGAAGCGATCCGCCAGCCAGTCCTTCCGGCCGAGCATGAGGTACAGCCACACCATGAAGAAGTCGATGCCCTCGAAGATGATGGCGTCGTTCTCGCGGTAGGCGTCGATGTTGTCGAGCAACTCACCCGGGTGGTCGGTCCAGTGCCGGTTGGCCACCAGGTGATGGCTGATGTGGTAGCCGTCGTTGAACGCGCGTTGGTTGTAGCGCGCGTTGATGCAGGTGATGGCGCTCTTGAAGTCGTTGCCCGGGTCGTCCGGGTCGATGAAGGCGTGCTGCCCCCAGTTTCCGGCCATCATGAGCACGCGGATGGTCAGGAACGGCACCACGAACACGACGAGCGTGGCCTGCCAGTTCACGAACATCATCGCCGCGGTCAGCGCGTAGAACGACAGCTCGCCGATCAGCATCTTGCGGAGCAGCGGGTAGCGCTTCTTCCGCACCTGGTAGCGGGTCATGTCGACGAGGATGAAGAAGAAGAAGCGGAAGAAGTACCGCAGCCAGGCGATCCGGCTGTCCCGCTGGTACTTCATCGTCGACGACAGATCATTCGGGAGGTTGCCCTCCGCGTGATGCATCGTGATGTGGTGGATGTAGTAGGTCTCGGGCGTCTGACCGCAGAAGACGGCGATCACCCACGGGACCCACTTGTTCATGAAGTTGTACTTCCGCTTGAACAGGCGCCGATGGCTCGTGTTGTGGAGCATCAGCATGTAGCGGTCCATGAACCCGAGGAAGAGCAGCGCCCAGTAGGCGGGCGCCAGCCACCATCGGAACACGCCGGGCACGTACAGAAGCACCGCCGCCGGGATGAGCACGAAGGTCATCTGCAGCGCGAGCGAGATGAAGGGCAGGTCGCGCTCGTCCTGGATGAGCTTCAGCCAGAAGCGCTCGAAGGCGTTGCGCCGCTCCTTCGCCTCGAACGTCGGGTCGCTCAGGGTGAGTCCAGCCATGACCGCGACACTATGGCGGGCCCGGGGGAGCCCGCAAACCCATGGCGCGCGCCCGCTCACGCCCTTCGGCTATGCGCTGGCTCAAGTGGTCGGAATCATGGCACTCTTCCTTCTGTGAAGCTCGGGCTCCGGGGCTACGTCGAAGTCCGAGTGAGCGGGTGGTGCCTCGCTCCGATGGAGGAACGATGAGATCGAGACTTGGACTGCTTTCTCTGTGTGCTTCTCTGCTCGTGCCGGTCGGCGCCAGCGCCCAGGACGCCTGCGGCGACATCTACCTCGCGGCCACGTCGCGCTGTGAGGTGCTGATCGGCGGCGGCTGTACGGCGATGTGCGAGCCCTTCGCGCTCGAGGCGGCCTGCGCGGCCGACCTCTACGTCCAGTGCGACGGGATGTGCACGGCCAGCGCCTCGGCGACCTGCGAGGCGAGCTGCGACGTGACCGCCTGCGAGGCGAGCTGCACGGTCGACCCGGGCTCCTACGACTGCGAGGCCGACTGCCGCGCGACCGCGTCGGCGTCCTGCGAGGCCGAGTGCGCGGGCATGGCCGGCGACATGGAGGCTCAGGCCCGCTGCGAGGCCTCCTGCGAGGCGACCTACGCCGGCTCCTGCGAGGCGTCGTGCTCGGGGACCCCGCCGTCGGCCGACTGCATGGCCCGCTGCGAGGCGTCCTGCCAGGGCCGCTGCGACGCGGAGGCGAACGTCGACTGTCAGGTGGACTGCCAGGCCGACGGCTACGTCGACTGCTACGCCGAGGTCCGGGGCGGCTGCGAGGCCGAGTGCACCGCGCCCAGCGGCGCGCTCTTCTGCGACGGCCAGTACGTCGACGTCGAGGGCTCGGTCGACCAGTGCATCATGGAGCTCGAGAGCCGCCTGGAGCTCGAGGTCGACACCAGCGCGCGCGGCTCCGCCTCGTGCATGGACGGCGAGTGCATGGCCGAGGGCGAGGCGTCGATCAGCTGCGCCGCGACCCCGGCGCGCTCGGGCGGCTTCGGCTTCGCGCTGCTGCTCCTCGCCGGCGCGGGCGCGCTCGTGATGCGCCGCCGCCGCTGAGACCGGCTCGGATCGAGCGCGGGGCGTCGAGGGTCTCCTCGGCGCCCCGCTCGTCTTCCGTCAGAGCGCTTCGGGGGTCGCGGGGGCGCTCAGGGAGGGGCGCCGGGGGATCGAGAAGGTGAAGCGCGCGCCGCCCTCGGGCGCCTCGCCCGCGTCGATCGTGCCGCGGTGGGCCTCGACCAGGCCCTTGGCGATCGCGAGCCCGAGCCCGGCGCCGCCCTCGTTCTTGCGGCCCGTCTGGTAGAAGCGGTCGAAGAGCCGCGCGACGTCGTCCTTCGGGATCCCGGGCCCGGTGTCGCGCACCTCGAAGATCACCGAGGTCGGGGTGTGGGCGAGGGAGAGCACCACCCGGCCCTCCTGGGGCGTGTGCCGGATCGCGTTCGACAGCAGGTTGTCCAGGACCTGGGCGAGCCGATCGGGGTCGGCGTCGACGTCGCCGTCCTTGCCGTGGAGGTCGAGGCTCAGGTCGATGCCCTTGCGCTGCGCGATCAGCTCGGCGTGGCGGAGCGCCGACCGGCAGACCCGCTCGGGATCGGTGGCGCGGAGCTCCAGGGTGAGCGCGCCGCGCTCGATCCGGCTGATGTCGAGGAGATCGGAGATGAGACGCTCGGCCCGCTTCACGTTGCGCCGGATCACCTTGGCGATGTGCTCGACCGCCGAAGGCTCCAGCTCGGGCAGCTCCTCCGCGGCCAGCGCGATCGTCGACAGCGGGTTGCGGAGGTCGTGCGAGACGATCGCGAGCACGTCGTCGCGCTCGCGGACCGCCCGCTCGAGGCGCTCGCGCTCCGCCGCCAGCTGCTCGATGAGCGCCTCTCGCTCGGCGGCCGAGCGCGCGAGCTCCACCGCGTTGCGGATGGCGCGCCGCACCCCCTCGGGCGTGCGCTCGTTCTTGGAGAGGTAGTCGCTGGCGCCCGCCTTCATCACCGCCACCGCGACCTGCTCGTCGCCGTGGCCGGTGAACATCACAACCGGGGTCCGCAGGCCGGCGGCGCGCAGGCGCTGGGTGAGCTCGAGGCCGGTGTCGGCGCCGAGCTGGTGATCGATGAGCGCGCAGTCCCAGCTCGAGCTCCCGAGCAGCAGCTCGGCCTCGGCGGCGTCGGCCGCCTCGCCGATCCCGTCGGGCTCGCAGAGCGACTCCAGGGCGCGCCGCGCCCACAGCCGATCCACCCGATCGTCGTCGACGATCAGCACCCGAAGGGACCGCTCTGGGATGATCAGGGCCACTCCACCAGGGTCCAGTACCGGTTGAGCACGTCGAGGATCTCGACGAACTTGGGGAAGGTGACGGGCTTGAGGAGGTAGCCGGCGACGTTGAGGTCGTAGGCGTCGAACTTGTCCCGCTCGTCGTCGGAGGTCGTCAGGACCACCACCGGGAGCGAGTGGAGCTTGTCGTTCTTGCGGATCTCGCGGAGCAGCTCGATGCCGTTCATGCGCGGCATGTTGATGTCCAGCAAGAGGAGGAGCCGCTCCTTGGAGAACCCGTCGTCCTTGAGGAGCTCGAGCGCCTCCACGCCGTCCTTGGCGACGTGCAGCGGGTTCTGGATGCGCGCCTTGTCGAAGGCGCGCTTCACGTTCATCACGTCCACCTCGTCGTCTTCGACGAGGAGGATCTTCAGCTGCTTGTCCACGCGGTCACCCCTTGGGCCAGGTGAAAGAGAAAGACGCTCCCTGACCCACTTGCGATTCTAGAGCCACTCGGCCGCCGCGCGACTCGACGATCTTCTTCACGAGCGAGAGACCGACGCCCGTCCCCTCCACCTCGTCCCGGGTCTTGAGCGTCTGGAAGATGGTCCAGATGCGATCTTGATACCGGGGATCGATGCCGGGGCCGTTGTCGGCGACGGTGATCTCGTGCTCGTCCTCGCGCTCGGTCGCGCTGATGGTCACCCGCGGGTCGTCGCTCGCGCCGTGCTTGAGCGCGTTGCCGATCAGGTTCTGGAGGACCTGCTGGAAGGGGACGCGCTCGGCCTGCACGACCGGCAGCTCACCTTCGATCCGGATCACGCCCTCGGGCGGCGCGAGGAGGTCGACGATCCCCTCCACCATCTCGCGCACGTCCACCGTCTCCGGCTCGGCCCGCAGGCGCCCGGCCCGGGAGTACTGGAGGATGCCGTCGATCAGCCCCTCGAGGCGGGAGACCCGCGAGCGGAGCAGCTCCAGGTGCTCGCGGCTCCGGTCGGGCAGGGCGTCGCCGACGTCCTCCTCGATCCAGGTGGCCAGGCTCGCGATCCCTCGGAGCGGCGCCCGGAGGTCGTGCGAGGTCACGTAGGCGAACTGCTCCAGCTCCTCGTTCGTCGCCTGGAGGCGCTGCGTGAGCTGCTCGAGCTCCTGCCGCGCCGCCACCTTCTCGGTGACGTCGACCGCGTGCATCATCACGCCGTAGACCTGGTCGTCGTCGTCGGTGAGCGGCTCGTAGACGAAGTCGAAGTAGCCGGTGCGCCAGGATCCGTCGCCGAGCCGGTAGGTGGCCGGGGTCTCGACGCCGATGAAGCGCTCGCCGCTGCGGTAGACGTTGCGCATCAGCTCGATGAAGCCCTGGCTCTCGACCTCGGGGAGCGCCTCGTGCATGGGCTTGCCCAGCACGTCGCGGCCGCCGAGCAGCTCGTCGTAGTCGTCGTTGATCGACTCGAAGACCAGGTCGGGCCCGGTCACCACCGCGATGGCCGCGGGGGCCTGCTCGAAGAGCCGCTGCAGGCGCTGCCGTCCCTGCTCGGCTTGCTTGCGCGCGAACTTCTCGACCAGGAGCTTGCGGCTGCGCTCCTCCGACTCCTTCTGGTCGGTGACGTCCTGGCAGCTGCCCACCAGGCGGACCACCCGCCCGGCCTCCACCACCGCCTGGCCGCGGCTGCGAAGGTGCCGCACGTCGCCATCCGGCCGCACGATGCGCTCCTCGAAGTCGAAGAAGCCGCCCTGCTGGACGAGCCCGCCGATGGTCTGCTGGACCCGCTCGCGGTCGTCCGGGTGCACCCGCTCCAGGTAGGCGCCGAAGCTCGCCCCGAACGCCTTCGGGTCGAGGCCGTAGATCCGGTAGAGCTCGTCCGACCAGGTGACCTTGTCATCACCCACGATCCACTGCCACGAGCCGATGTGGGCCAGCTCCTGGGCCTCGAGCAGCTCGCGGCGGAGCTCTTCGGCCTGCGCCTGCGCCTCCTTCTCGGAGGTGATGTCGATCATCACCCCGCGCAGGAGCGGAGAGCGGCCGGGCCGCGGCACCACCCGCACCAGGTCCTTGAGCCACACCGTCCGGCCGTCGGCCGCCTTGGCGCGGTACTCGAACTCGTGGTCCTCGTTGCGCTGGGTGGCCGAGACGCAGAAGTCGACGGCCCAGACGGCGTCGTCGGGGTGCACGAGCACCTCGTTCCAGAAGGCCGGCTCGAGCCAGCGCGCCTGGGGGTAGCCGAGCATCGCCTCGGCCTGAGGGCTCACGTAGGTGAAGAGCCACTCGTCGGTGTCCATCTCCCAGGTGATGGCCTCGATGCCCTCCACCAGGGCCTGGAAGTCGATGGGCATCCCGCCCGGAGCCACGCCGTCCTTCATGCGCTCACCGCTCTTCAGCACCGCCGCGTCGTGTCGTCGCACCGTCGCCGTGTCGTCCGGACTGCTCAACAGCCACCTCCAACGCCCCTCCTTAGACCCGGGGCACCCGGCCACAAGCGTCTATTGGGATCGGCTTCTTCCGTCGCCGCCGGACCCGGCCTCAATGATGCGTCGTCGTGACGCGGCGGGTCTCGGGCTCGATGTGCTCGGCCTCGAGCCACTCGACGAGCTCGCGGAGGCTGAGGTTGGCGGGCGCGCCCTCGGGGGCCTTCTCGAGGTCGTCGACCAGGGCCGCGAGCTGCTTCGCCTCCTCGTCGCTCCGGGGGTGGCCGAGCTCGTAGGGATCGGCGGACTCGTCGAGGGCGAGCAGCACGTCGCTGAGCCGGAGGGTGCGGGGATCGCGGCTGAGCACGTAGGTCGGGACGCCGTCGCGGTGGGCGCGCAGGACGATGCCGTGTCGGGCGAGATCGTCGAGCACGTCCTCGGCGAGGCGGGTCGGGATCGACGACTCCTCGGCGTGCTGGCGCACGTCGGGGGGCGGCTCCCCCCGGACGAACGACCGGGCGATCTCGGCGGTGAAGCGCACCCCGAGGCGATGCCGGGTCCGGGCGCTCGCCTCGCCGTCGCGCACCCGCCACCGGAAGCCGCTCTCGTCCTGGTGGGCCGCGGCGAGCTCGGCGCCGAAGAGCACGAGCAGCCAGCTGACGAAGATCCAGACCAGGAAGAGCGGCAGGGTGGCGAAGCCGGAGTAGATGACGTTGTAGCGGGCCACCCCGATCTGGAGCTGGGCGTAGGCCTCGAGCCCGAGGTGCCAGAAGGCGCCCGCCACCAGGCCGCCGATCAGGGCCGAGCGGAAGCGGCTGCGGGCCGCCGGCATGACGAGGTAGAGGAAGGTCAGCACGCCGGAGACGGCGAGCATCGCGACGACCTCCCGGACGAAGCCGCGGAAGCCGCCGAGCCAGGCGAAGTCGCCGAGGCCGGCGCCCATCGCGGTCGCCAGGACGAGCCCGAAGGGGATCACGAAGAGGATGGCCGCGTAGTCGGCGGCCCGCCGCACCAGGCTCCGCGGCCGGCGCGCGCCCCAGATGCGGTTGAGGGTGGTCTCTACCGTCGTGAGCAGGATCAGCACGAGGTAGAGGAGGGCGATCACGCCGATGAAGCCGAGCGCGGTCACGTCGGCCTTCTCGCCGAGCTCGATGACCTTCACGAAGGCCTCGCGCATCGTGACCATGTTCTCGGGGCTCTGGCCGAGGGTCATCTCGAGCCAGGGCTCGATGGTCGAGGCGAGGAACTGATTCCAGGCGCCGAGCGCCCGCAGCACCCCGGCCACGATGATCAGCAGCGGCACCAGGGCCAGCACGGTGTCGAACGCGAGGGCGGAGGCGTGGTGGAACCCCTCGTCGCGCACGAAGCCGCGCCCCGCCAGCCACAGCACTCGGGCCGTGCGGCGCGCCAATCGGATGTGAAGCGGGTATTCGTCGTCCGGCCCGAAGAGGGCCGTCTCCACCGCGTTGCTTGCGCGAGACACGTGTCTACGGGGAAAGTGGTCGCCGCGGGCCGTGGCGCAAGACCGGGGCCGCATGGACGAGACGATGAAGCAGGACGGATTCGAAGCGGACGAGCCCCGGCCGCGGCCAAAGCGCCTCACCATGCTCCGGAGCTTCTCGCTCGCGGACTTCATCACGCTCACCAACGGCGCGGCCGGCATGGGCGCGGTGCTGCTCTGCATGGCGTACGTCGCCTCGCTCGACCGGGTCCTGATGTGGACCGCCCTGGGCCTGTTCCCGATCTCGCTCGCCGCCGACGTGCTCGACGGCAGCGTCGCCCGGTGGCGCAAGCGGAGCTCGCCCTTCGGCGCCGACCTCGACTCGCTGGCCGACGTGGTCTCCTTCGGCGTCGCCCCCGCCGCGCTCGGCTTCGCGCTCGGCCTGCGCGGGGGCTGGGACGCGGTGGTGCTGATCTACTTCGTCGGCTGCGGCATCAGCCGGCTCGCGCGCTTCAACGTCACCGCGAACGACCTGATGACCGACGAGGGCAAGGTCAGCCACTTCGAGGGCACGCCCATCCCGACCAGCCTCGCCCTCGTCGCGGTGCTGGCCGTCGCGTTCGGCACCTCGGCCGTGCACGACGCCCTCTGGCTCGGCGCAATCCAGCTCGGCCCCTGGCAGCTGCACCCCATCGTCCTGATGTATGCGCTGAGCGGCACCGCGATGGTGAGCGCCACCCTGCGCATCCCCAAGCCGTAGCCGTGTGGAAGCCCGCGGAGCTCGGCCGCCGACGTCGTTCGATCGGTCGCGACGGCCTCTACGCCGACGGGGTCGAGCTGGCCAAGACGCTCGATCTCTCCGACTGGAGCGACCCGCCGGTCAACCTCGAGGCGTGCGAGATGTGCGGCAGCCCCGACTGCGGCGGCGCCTTCGTCTCGCCGCGGCGCGCGGGAGACCTCGTCCTGCTCATGCCGCCGCTCGACGAGCTCGCCCGCGAGATCGAGGAGGACCGGTGGCCCCTCTACCGGCCGTCCTGGACCGTCGCTCGACACGGCGTCTTCGTCGCCGACGAGGCCGCCCTGCGCCGCGTGCTCCCCGAGCTGCCCGGCCAGCTGCCGCCGTTCACCCGGGACGAGGCGGTGCGCTGCCTGCAGATGGAGCTCGACCCGCTCCTCGGGCGCTTCCCCGCCGAGCTGCGCGTCGACCGCGAGCGCTTCGTCGCCGGCCCGGGCGCCGACCTCGCCGCGGACCTCGACGCTCTCGACGCCCTGCTCCAGGCCTGGCGCGGCTCGCACCGCCCGGTCACGCTCCTCCCCGACGCGACCTGCGAGCCCCTCTGGTTCTTCGCCGACGACCGCGACGTCTACCTCGCCGCGCGCACCCCCGACGGCCTCCGCCCCCGCTTCGAGCCCGGCCTCGTCGCCACCTGAGCCCCCCGAGCCCTCGAACGAGGACGGGGGGACGGAGTGAACTTGTTAACTCATGTAGTCCGAACGCCTACGCAGGTTCACAAGTTCACTCCGTCCCCGGGTCCCCGTTTCAGTACAGAGGAGAGGCGCCGTCGCATTCGGCGCCCCAGGCGCCGTAGTAGACCGGGTTCGTCACCACCTCGGTGTCGTTCACCGGGCCGAGCACGTCGCGCACGAGCACGAAGCGGACGAAGCGCGCCTCGTCGGCGGCGTAGGGGAGGGTGAGCTCGATGGTGAACGGGTCGACGGGGTCGACCTCGTAGCGCGGGTCGGCCGGGAAGCCGTCGTCGTAGTCCACCTCCACGAACCACTCGGGCGACGCGTCGTCCGCGTGCGTCCACACCTCGAGGTTGTAGTGGCCGCTGCCGAACGAGGCGGACGCGCCCTCGATGCGCACGCGCAGGCGCAGCTCTCCGTCGGCGTCGAGCACGCAGTCCCCGGCGCGCGCGTCGTGGAAGCGCCCGTCGCCGTCGACGTCGGCGCCGACGAAGACCCGGGCCGCCCCCTCGTCCTCCACCACCATCACGTGCCCGCGGCGGATCGCGTCCATGACGATCGCGGTGCGCTGGTCGATGGTGGTCGCGGGGTCGGCGAGCGCGGCCTCGACGTCGACGGTGTTCGGCAGCGCGGGGTCGACGCGGATGAGGTTCACCGCCAGCCCGAAGGTCGGCGACTCCAGGCCCGGGATGTCTCCGCCGCCGTGATGGTGATCCGCGCCCGCGGTGCCCGCGAGCCGCTGCCCGCTCACCAGCCGGCGCTGCCAGTAGCGGCGCGCCTCGGCCGAGGAGTGCGCGCTGACCGCCCCGCCGCCGACGTCGTCGAGCGGGTTCGGCGGAATGCCCACCTCCACACCGTCCGCGTCGAGGCTGTCCTCGGGGAACGCGTGGATGAGCAGCTCGGGGTGGTTGATGATCGCGACGCCCCCGACCGCGTGCACGCTGTCGATCGCCATCTCGTAGTCGGACGCGCCCGAGACCGGCACGCGGTTGCCCGCGGCGAAGACCCAGCCGTTCGCGATGGCGGCCATGTTGTCGCTAACCACCTCCGACGGGAAGAGCAGCGTCATGTGGCCGTCGCGGCTGCTCCACTCGGTGCCGCGCAGCGGGGTCGCGTAGCGGGTGCGGGTCTCGTCGGCGAGCGGCACGAACGCCGGGTCGAACCACGCGTCGATGTTGTTGTGGTCGGTGATCACCATGTCGCTCGCGTCGCGCGCCAGCGCCTCCTCGAGGAACGCGGTGATCCCCTCGCTGGTGTAGCAGTCGGCCTCCGGGCCGGTCGGCATGGTCGGCGCGTCGGCGCAGGTGTGGAAGCCGGTGGTGTGCAGGTGGCTCTGCACGAAGACCCACTCCTCCTGCATCGGATCGCCGAGCTCGGTCGCCGGCTCCGGCTCGGGGGGCGGCCCGGCGTCGATCGGGCCCGCGTCCTCGTCGCCTCCGTCGGTCGCCGCGTCACTGGCGGCGTCGCTGCCAGCGTCACGGCGCCCGTCGGGCCCGGCGTCGAAGGTCATCTCGGCGGGGTCGCAGCCCAGCGCGAGGGTGAGCAGCAAGGGAAGCGCGGCGCGGTGCATGCGACATCGTCGCAGCAATCGCCCTCGATGTCGCTCTCGCGGCGCGATCGGTGGCAAGTCCGGCGGCTTGTGTCGGCCGCCCGGGACCCTAGCTCCGGGACGTGCGCCGCCTGCTCCCCGCCCTGGCCGTCCTCCTCGTCGCGTGCGGCGCGAGCCTGCACGTGGAGTCCGCCGTCGTGCAGCCGGCCCCGGCCCGGGCTCGGAGCTACGCCCTCGTGCATCGCGAGCAGACGGACCAGCGTGGCGGCTCGTTTCGCGAGCAGCTCCGCCGCGAGCTCCACGCCCGGGGCTGGCGCGCGGCGCCGCGAGACCGGGCCGACGTGTGGATCCTCGGGCAGGCCAAGATCGGCGAGCGGGTCGAGCGCGACACCTACTCGTTCGAGGGCCGCTTCGTCCGCGGCGAGCGGCGCGTGGAGCGGCGCTATCAGGCCGGCCGCCTCGAGCTGCGCGCGGTCGAGCGAGAGACCGGCGCGACCTTCTGGCAGGGCGCGGTCTCCTCGGACGACGTGCGGTCGCTCGGCGACGACGAGCTGCGCGCGGCCGCGAGGCGGGTCCTCACCGACTTCCCGCCCGCTCCTCAATAGAGCCCGGGCGGCGGCTTGCCGGTCTCGAGGAAGCGCTCGGCCACCTCGGCGGTGCGGTCGAAGAAGCGCTCGGGTCGCCGCGGGACCGAGAGGGTGACCGCCGCCGCTCGGTGCAGCGCGGCGGCCTCCGGATCCTCGGCCTCCAGCCGCCGGCAGGCCTCGGCCGTCTTCACCGCGTGGGCCGCGAAGATGGGGCGGACGAACGCGCTCGAGAGCGCGAACGGGCGGAGCGTCTCGTAGAAGCCCGGCGCCTCGAGCGCGCCGAGCGCGGCCTCCAGATCGCGCGCGGCGAGCGCCGCCTCCAGCGGCACGCCGTCTCTCGGGCGCGGCGGCTCTCCGTCGGCGGCGCGCAGCTTGCCGACGAACCCGGCGCTCTGGACCGCGAAGCGCGCGGCCAGCTCCGGGCTCGGCGACAGCGCGAGCGCGGCGTCGGTGAAGGTGAGCGCGTGGCTGACGTCGAGCACGGTCACCGGTGCGTCGAGGCGGCGCTCCCACGCCGGGTCGAAGCGGCGCAGGCGCTCGGCCGCCGCCCGCGCGGAGAGGCGGAGGAGATCGCGCGGATCCACGCCCGCCCGCAGCCGCGCCAGGCACGCCTCGACGGCCTGGCGCTCCGAGGCGAGCACCTCGTCCACGTAGCCGTCGTCGGCCGGCGCGCTCCCTACCGCCGCGGCCTCGCGCACGCCGCGGTGGGTCGCTCCCCAGCCGGGCAGCGCGCTGTCCCGGGTGGCCCACGAGAGCGAGAGGACGAGGGCCGCGGCCACGTCCTCGGCGAGGGCGGGGAAGCGCGCGATCAGCTGGCGCGCCTCGAACGCGTAGATCGCGCCGTGGCCGTAGTCGGTCAGGTCCTCGGAGAGCCACGGGAGCAGGGCCTCGTCGAACAGCGCGGGCTGGTCAGCGAGGTGGCGCGCGAGGGCCTCCGCGTCCCCTCGCCGCTCGTCGCGCAGGGCCTCGAGCAGGTCGCCGGGGGAGCCCTCCTTCGGCGCCGCCGCCTCTCGCTCCGGCGCGTTCAGCAGCGGCTCGGCGACGTGGGCGCTCAGCGCGGCGAAGCCGGCGCGATCGATCCAGGGCGCCGCCTCGGCGATGAGCGCCAGCCCGTGCTCGAAGCCCCACGGCGCGCGCCGGGCCGCGTCTCGCGCCAGCACCTCGATCGCCGGGTCCAGCCCACCCTCGAGCGCGTCGAGGCGGAGCGCGTCGCGCATCACGCTGCCGAGCGAGCCCTCCCGGAGCGCGCCTCGCATCGACGCCGCGACCCGCGCCCGCTCTCGCGCCGGATCCAGCCGCGCGTCCACCCGCAACCGCCCCGCCTCGACCCACGCCGGGTAGCGCCGCACCGGCTCGCCGCCGAACAGGCAGTCGCCGGAGGCGAGGTCGAACTTCCAGTTGTGCCAGCAGCAGGTCAGCACGTCGCCCCGGACCTCGCCCTGCGAGAGCGGGTAGCCCTCGTGGGGGCAGCGGTCGTCGAGCACGTGCACGTCGCCGCCGCGCCGCACGCACACGAAGCGCCGTCCGTCGGCCGCCTTGCACAGCGTCGGCGCGCCCTCGGGCATCGCCTCCACCGGTCCGAGATCGAGCTCGTCCATGCCGATCATCATGCCGGCTCCGGCGACCCCGGGCCGCCGCGCCGCCCGTCGCGTGGAACGTTTCCAATCGCTTGGCGGAGGTTTGGCCCGCTCTCTCTGCATGTATTGGCACACCACAATGGTCCAATTCGTGGCGATTGGTCGCCCCGAACACCCCCGAATCGGCGCTTGTCCATTGAGCGCGACCTGGCATTGGACGAGGCTCTCCCCATGAACGCGCTCGGCATCGCGGTCCAGACCCGGGGTGGGGCTCCGCTCTACCAGCAGCTCTTCGAGCAGATCGCCGAGCGCATCCGCTGCGGCGCGTTCCCCGACGGCTACCGCCTCCCGCCGACCCGCGCGCTCGCCTCGGAGCTGGGCCTGCACCGGAACACGGTGGTCCGCGCCTACGCCGAGCTGGAGGCGGCCGGCTTCTTGAGCTCCACCGTGGGGCGCGGGTCGTTCGTGAAGGCGCCGCGCTTCGCGGACGACGCCCCGAGCGCCCCGGCGCGGCGGCGGGGGCTGCCCTGGCCGTCGATGGTGAGCGAGGCGGCGCGGGCGGAGCCGATGGAGCGCTTCCGCCGGGCCCGGCGGACCTCGGTGCCGCACGGCGCGGTCGATCTCACCCGGATGCAGCCGCCCCCGGAGCTGCTGCCGACCGAGCTCTTCCGCCGGTGCGTCGAGCACGTGCTGCGCACCAACGGCGCCAAGGCGCTCGGCTACGCGCCCAAGGAGGGCTTCCGGCGCCTGCGTCAGGCGATCGTCGAGGACCTGGCGCGGCTCGCGGTGCCCTGCGCAGCGGACGACGTGCTCGTGACCACGGGCAGCCAGCAGGGGCTCGATCTGATGGCGCGCGCCCTCCTCGGGCCGGGCGACGTGGTGCTGACCCACGCCTCCACCTACGCGGGCGCGCTCCAGGTCTTCGCCGCCACCGGCGCGCACGTGGTCGGCGTGCCGAGCGACGAGGAGGGCCCGGACGTCGGCGCGCTGCGGCGGCTCGGGGCCCGCCGGCCGAAGGCGCTCTACCTGATGCCCAACCACGTCAACCCGACCGGCGCGTGCATGACCGCGGCCCGGCGGCAGGCGGTGCTCGACTGGGCGCGCGACGCGCAGGTGGCGGTGATCGAGGACGACTACGCGGCCGATCTCGAGCTCGAGGACGAGCCTCCCCCGCCCGCGCTCCGGGCGCTCGACGCGGACGTGATCCACGTCGGCACCTTCAGCAAGCGCCTCATCCCCGCGTTGCGCATCGGCTACCTGGTGGTGCCCCCGGCGCTGCAGCCGTACCTGCTCGCGCTCAAGCACACGAGCGATCTCGGCAGCTCCGCGCTGACCCAGCTCGCCCTCGCCGAGCTGCTCGAGCGCGGCTACCTCGCGGCGCACCTCAACAAGCTCCGGCCGTTCTACCGCGGCCGCCGCGACGCGCTCTGCGACGGGCTCCGCGAGCACCTCCCGCGCGACGTGCGCTGGCAACGACCCGTGCGTGGGTTGAGCGTCTGGCTCGAGCTGCCCCGGCGGGTCGATCCGGGGCGGGTGTTCGAGGAGGGGCTGAGCCGCGGCGTGGTGGTCTCGCCCGGTCGGCACTTCGCGGTCGACGAGGGCACGCGGCCGGGGCTGCGCCTCAACTTCTGCGCCGAGCCCGAGGAGCGGCTGCGGCTCGGGGCCGCGCGGGTGGCCGAGGCCATCGAGGCGGTGCGCGAGGCGCCGCGCGGTGAGGCGGCGGTGGTCGACCTGGTGTGAGAGGTCGGGGCGCTCGCGCCCTGGAAAAGAGGGAGCCTGGGGTTCTGCTCGGGCAGGGGCACGGGCAGGGGCACGGGCACGGTCGGGGGCGCTCGCGCCCCCGAGGGAGAGCTGCGTTCGATGAAAGACTGGAAGACCAAGGTCGGGCTGGCCGAGATGTTGAAGGGCGGCGTCATCATGGACGTCGTCGATCCGGCGCAGGCGCGGATCGCCGAGGAGGCGGGCGCGGTGGCGGTGATGGCGCTGGAGCGGGTGCCGGCGCGCATCCGGGCCGAGGGCGGCGTCGCGCGGGCGAGCGACCCGGAGATGATCCGGGGGATCCAGGAGGCGGTGACCATCCCGGTGATGGCCAAGTGCCGGATCGGGCACCTGATGGAGGCGCGCATCCTCGAGGCGCTCGAGGTCGACTTCGTCGACGAGTCCGAGGTGCTGACCCCCGCCGATCAGGCGCACCACGTGGACAAGCACGCCTTCCGGGTGCCCTTCGTCTGCGGCTGCACCGACCTCGGGGAGGCGCTCCGCCGGATCGCGGAGGGCGCGGCGATGATCCGGACCAAGGGCGAGGCGGGCACCGGGGACGTGAGCCAGGCGGTGCGTCACCTCCGGGCGGTGCAGGCCCAGATCCGGCGCGTCCAGGGGCTGTCGGAGGAGCAGCTCGTCGCCGAGGCGCGGGAGCTGGGCGCGCCCCTCGAGCAGGTGCGCTACGTGGCGCGGGAGGGGAAGCTGCCGGTGCCGCGGTTCGCGGCCGGCGGGGTGGCGACGCCGGCGGACGCGGCGCTGTGCATGGCCCTCGGCGCCGAGTCGGTCTTCGTCGGCAGCGGGATCTTCCTGAGCGCCGAGCCGGCCCGGAGGGCGCGGGCGGTGGTCGAGGCGGTGACCCACTGGCGCGACGCGGCGAAGCTCGCCGAGCTCAGCGCCGGGCTCGGCGAGGCGATGCGCGGGACCGAGAGCGCCGCGCTCCGCGACGAGCAGCGCCTCGCCCAGCGGGGCTGGTGATGAGGGTCGGCGTCCTCGCGCTGCAGGGCGGCTTCGCGCTTCACCTCGACGCGCTGGCGCGGCTGGGCGTCGACGCGATCGAGCTCCGCGCCGCCGGGCAGGTCGAGGCGCTCGACGGCCTCGTCCTTCCCGGCGGCGAGAGCGGCGCGATGCTCCGCCTGCTCGACCGACCGCTCGAGGACGCGCTCCGGCGCCACGCCGCCGCCGGCAAGCCCACCCTGGCCACCTGCGCCGGGCTGATCCTCGCCGCGTCCGAGGTCCGACCGGCGCAGCCCAGCTTCGGCTGGCTCGACGTCACCGTGGCGCGCAACGGCTGGGGCCGTCAGGTGCACAGCGCGGAGCGGCGCGCCGACGACGGCCGCCCGATCACCCTCATCCGCGCGCCCCGGGTGACTCGGGTGGGCGCCCGCGTGTCGGTCGAGCTGACGCTGGACGGCGAGCCGGTGCTCGTCCGCGCGGGGACGATCTGGGGCGCGACGTTCCACCCCGAGCTCGACGACGAGCCCTGGCTGCACCGCCGGGTGTTCGCCGCGCCCGACTATTCGGGCAGCATCGGCTCGACCGCGCGGAGCTCGGCGTCGCAGCGCTCTCGCCACCGCGCGAGGGAGTGAGCGGGCGCCTCGGCGGCGACGGCGGCGCAGCTCCCGAACGCGTCGAGCGCGCGGAGCCACAGCGGGCGCGCCGCCTGCTCCATCGCGGCGCGGAAGGCCTGGGCGCGCTCCGGATCGTTCGAGAACGCGAGCGGCGTCTCGATGCCGCGCAGATCGAGCGCGAAGCGGCTGTAGGCGAGGCCGAGCAGGAGCGAGGCCACGACCGAGTGCTCGGGGCGCCCCTCGCGCGCCGGCTCGAGGGCGCGCTGCGCCGCCCCGACGACCTCGGCCCGGCGCCGCATCCAGTCGCCGAGCTCTCCGTCGGCCCAGCCCTCGACCTCCCAGGCCTCGCCCTCCGGGGGCCTCGGCGTCGGCATCGTCAGCGCCGCCTCGGCGCGCGCCCAGCCGTCCGCGAGCGGCGGCTCGGTCGCGGACACCTCGAGCGGGAGCCGCGGCAGCGCGATGCCCGCGATGCGCAGCCCGTCGCCGTCCGCCTCCTCGCCGAGCTCCTCGTCCAGCGGCGGCGGCGCGGTGGGCGGCGGGCGACCCCCGCAGGCGGTCAGCAGCAGCGCCAGCGCGGCGGCGCTCATCCCTGCGCGTCTCACTCCGCTGCTCACTGTGCTTCTCACCCGCTCGTCTCCCGATCTGGAACCTGGGCCAGCAGGCGGCTCACGTCCTCGACCGACGCCGGCTTGGTGAGGTGATGGTCGAAGCCCGCCTCTCGCGCGAGCTGCCGGTCGGCGTCCTGCCCCCAGCCGGTCACGGCGATCAACACGGTGCCCTCGAGCGCGGGGTCGCGGCGGATCCGGCGCGCGACCTCGTAGCCGTCGAGGTCGGGCAGGCCGATGTCGAGCAGCACCACCCCCGGTCGGCCGGCGGTCACCGCGCTCAGCGCCTGCTCGCCGTCGTTCGCCACCTCGACGTCGTGTCCCCGCGCGCGCAGCCGGAGCGCGGTCAGCTCGGCGAGGTCCTCGTTGTCGTCCACGACCAGGATCCGGTGGCGGCGCAGCTCTGGCGCCTGCGGCTCGGGCGCCGGGACGTCCGAGGGCTCCCGGAGCGCCGGGACCCGCAGGGTGAAGACCGCGCCCGCCCCGTCGCTGCGGGCGGTGAGCGACCCGTCGTGCAGCTCGGCGAGGTGGCGCGCCAGCGTGAGCCCGATCCCCAGCCCGTCGCCGTCGCTGGCGCGGCTCTGGGTGAACATCTCGAACACGCGGTCCAGCTCGTCGTCGGGGATGCCGCGGCCCTCGTCCTCGACCTCGATGGCCAGGGTGTCGCCCTCGGCCGCGCTCCGGAGCGCGACCCGCGTGCCGGGCGGCGAGAACTTGGAGGCGTTCGTCAGGAGGTTGCTGACCACCTGGGTGAGCCGCACCACGTCTCCCCGCACCCTGGCGGTCTCGTCGTCGAGCGCGACCTCCAGGCGCTGGCCCCGCGCCGCGAGCCGCCCCCGCACCGCGTCGGCGGCGCGATCGAGCACCTCCCGCACCCGCACCGTCTCGACCCGCAGCTGGATCTTGCCGCGCGTGATCCGGGACACGTCCAGGAGGTCGTCGATGAGGTGCTCGAGGTGCGCGACGTGACGCAGCCCGGTGGCCGTCGCCCAGCCCGGGTCGCCCGACCCGTCTCGCAGCACCTCGAGGGCGCCGTGCACCGCGGCGAGCGGGTTGCGCAGCTCGTGCGCGAGCGTAGCCAGGAACTCGTCCTTGCGCCGGTCGGCCTCCTTCAGCGCCACCTCGAGCTGTCGATGCTCGGTGACGTCGGTGTTGGTGCCGAACCAGTGCTCGACCGCGCCGCTCGCGTCCCGGATGGGCGTGGCGCGCGAGAGAAACCACCGGTACTGCCCGTCCGCGCCGCGGAGGGGGAAGGTGTCCTCCCAGGCCTCGCCGCGCTCGATGCAGCCGCGGAACTTCTCGACCACCCGATCGATGTGGTCGGGGTGGTGCACGGCCTTCCAGCCCCAGCCCTGCATCTCCTCCAGCGCCGTGCCCGTGTAGTCGAACCAGCGCCGGTTGTACCAGAAGATCCAGCCCTCCGAGTCGGCGATCCAGGCCAGCTGCGGGATGTTGTCCGCGAGGACGCGGAGGGGCGGATCGGCGTGTTCCGGAGGGGGCATGTCGTCCGTAGATCTCGTATCACGCTCGCGGTTTGCAAGCCTCGTCAACGTAGGTCCGCCGGCGCGAGCGCCGAGAGCTGCCAGCGCTGGACGTGCAGGCCGAGCTCCGCCCGGACCAGCTGGTCGCGGGTCTGGGCCGTCACGATGGACCCGGTCAGCACCACCCCGAGGCCGAGCACGAGCAGGAGCGCGTAGACCGACGGGACCAGCTCCACCGCGCCGGGCGCGATGACGAGCGCGCCGCCCTCCACCGCGTAGGCGCCGGGCAAGACGCCGAGGAAGAACAGGATCGTCACCGCGAGCAGGAGCACCACCGCGCTGCCGATCGCGATCCAGCGGCGCGCGCCGTCGAGGTGGAGGGCGTAGGCCGCGGTGTTGCTCCCGAGCACCGCCGGGGTGAGGAAGAGGGGCCGAAGATCGAGGCGGTCGCGGCGATGCCGACGTTGCTGCAGAGCATCGCGGCCATCGCCCAGCGCTGCGGAGGCCCCTCGGAGCGCGAGCACGCGAAGGACATGACGATCGCCGCGCCGACCCAGGCGTAGAGCCAGACGATCGGCCCGGGGGCCCGCAGCCCGGCCCAGACCATGAACGGCAGGTAGGCGAACATGCTCGCGTAGGCGGCCATCGCGGCCCGGGAGACCTTGCGCAGCCGCGCGTCGAGCTCCGCCTGGTGGCGCGCCTTCACCTCGGCCGGCACCCGCCGCGGCGGCGTCCCCATCACCTCCACCAGCGTCTCGAGCGCGGCCCGGTTCGACGGGTCGAGGGCGAGCGCCCGGCCGAGCTCGCGCAGCGCCTCCTCGCGGGTCGGCCGGTCGTCGGGATCCTCGCGCAGGCTCTCCGCCGCGTCCTTCGCGATCTCCGCGTGCCGGGTGGCGAGCTTGCGCCGCTGCTCCTCCTCCTGCTCGCCGTCGAGGTAACGCTCGATCGCCCGCTGCAGGGCCCGCGCGCTCGGGAAGCGCTCCTCCGGGTGCCGGTCGACCGCGCGCACCACGATCGCCTCGAGCTCCGGCGGCACGTAGGCGCCCGGGGCCCGGCTCGAGGGGCGGGCGTCGAGCCGGCCGATCGTCGACGCGTAGCGCGCCTCGGGGGTGTCCCCCTCGTGCAGCGGGGTGAAGGTGAGCAGCTCGAAGAGGATCGCGCCCAGCGCGTACACGTCGCTGGCCGGCGAGAGCCGGTCGTGGAAGCCGTGCACCTGCTCGGGCGGCATGTACCCCGGCGTCCCGAAGATCATGCCCGGCCGCGTGGTCTCCTCGTCGCCGCCGAGATCGACCGCGGCGTCCCGGCTCGGGTCGAGCCCCGCGAGCCCCCAGTCGAGCACGTAGACCTCACCGAAGTCGCCGAACATGATGTTCGCGGGCTTGAGATCGCGGTGCAAGACGCCGTGCTGGTGTGCGTAGTCCACCGCGAGGCAGACCCGGCCGAACGCCTCGAGCAGCCGCCGCCGGGACCAGTGCACGGCGCTGTCCCGGTCCCCGTCGCCCAGGCGGCGCAGCAGCTCGTGCAGGGTGATCCCCTTCACCCGCTGCATCGTGAAGTACACGCCGAGCTCGTCGTGCACCGCGAGGTCGTGCACCGGCACCACCGACGGATGCTCGAGCTGGCCCTGGATGCGCGCCTCGCGGATGAAGCGCACGAAGCCCGCCTCCCGGTCCGGCCCCGGGTCGCGCAGCGCCTTGAGCGCCACCCGGCGCCCGATCTGGCGGTCCGCGCAGAGCAGCACCGTGCCCACGCCCCCGCGCCCGATCTCGCCCTCCACGGTGTAGCGCTCGTCGCCCGGATCGAGCAGCGGCGCCTCGAACGGCACCGGCCCCGGGCCCCCCTCGACGATGGTGTCCATGCCACCATCGTCTCACCAAGGATGCCGAAATGACGAAGATCCTCCCCGACCTCCCGGACGACCACGCGCTGGCCGCGCTCTACGCGTCGGTCGGCTGGACCGGGCACGCCGCCGACCCGGCCCGGCTGCGGCGCGCGATCGAGGCCTCGACCTACGTGCGCGCGGCCTGGGACGGCGACGCGCTGGTCGGGCTGATCCGGGCGAGCGCGGACGCGGTCTTCCTCTGCTTCGTGCACGACCTGCTCGTCGCGCCCTCGCACCAGCGGCGCGGGATCGGTCGGGCGCTCGTCGAGCGCTGCCTCGCCGACCACCCGGAGATCTCCCGCTTCACCCTGCTGACCGACGCGTCCCCGGCGCCGGTCGCCTTCTACCGCGCGCTCGGCTTCCAGGTCGTCGGCGAGGACGAGCCCCGGCTACGCGCGCTCGTCCAGCTGCGCCGCGAGGGCGTCGTGGAAGGCGGGGCGTAGGGCGCGGATTCCGTCGACCCGGTGACGCCCGGGGAAGGTGCGGTTGGTGAGGAGCGCGACCGTGACCTCGCGGTCGAGGTCGATCCAGAGCGAGCAGCCGGTGAAGCCGAGGTGGCCGAACGCGCGCCCGCGGCCGAGCGCGCTCCCGAAGCTCGAGCGCGGCCCGGTGGGCACGTCGAAGCCGAGCCCCCGCGGCGGTCCCTCGGCCGGGTCGATCGACAGGAACTCCGGCCCGCCGATCTTCCCGGTGCGCCACGCCTCGCCCAGCGTCGCGACCGCGCGCGCGGTGCCGAACACCCCGGCGTGCCCGGCGACCCCGCCGAGCGCGAAGGCGTTGTCGTCGTCGACCTGGCCCGGATCCGGGGCCGGCGTCTGCGGCGGCACCGCGTAGAGGTGCTCCTGCCCCGGCGCCGGCTCGCGCGGGCGGGTCGTGCCGGTCGGGAGCACGTGCCTTCCGTCGAGCCACGCGCCCGCGTAGCCGAGGTCGGCGATCCCGAGCGGCCCCCAGACCCTCGCCCGGCAGGCCTCGGCGAGGTCTCCGCAGATCGCCTCCACCATCGCGCCGAGCGCGAGGAAGCCGAGGTCCGAGTAGACGCGCCGCCCCGGCGTCTCGAGCCGCGCGTCGAACACGCCCTCCATCACGTCGCCGCCGAGGAACAGCGGCGCCCACGCCGGCAGCCCCGAGCGGTGCCCGAGCAGCTCCCGCACGGTCACCCGCGCCTTGCCGCGCCGCCCGAACGCCGGCAGATGCGTCGCGACCGCGTCGTCGAGCCCGAGCGCGCCGTCGCGCGCCAGCGTCGCGATCACGCTCGTCGTCGCCGCCACCTTCGTCACCGACGCCACGTCGAAGACGCTGTCCGGCTCCGCCCCGAACGCCGCCTCGAAGACCACCGCCCCGCGATGGAGCGCGCACGCCGACGCCGCCGGCGGATCCCCCCGCTCGACCGCGCGCTTCAAGATCTCTTCGGGGCTCATTGCGACTCGGGCTCCCTGATCTCGACCACGCTGAGCAGCAGCACGGCGGGGGCCGCGAGCACGATGGTGGTGAGGAAGAAGCCGGGCCAGCCGACGCTCTCCTGCAGGAAGCCGGAGAAGCCGCCGAGCACGCGGCCGGGCACGGTCATCAGGCTCGAGAAGATCGCGTACTGCATCGCGGTGAAGCGCTTGTCGCAGAGGGTCATGAGGAAGGCGACGAACGCCGCGGTGCCCATGCCGTTCATCAGATGGTCGACGGTGATCGCCGTCGTCATCAGCGCGTAGTCCTTCCCGGCGGAGGCGAGCCAGCAGTAGAGGAGGTTCGCGATCGCCTGGGCCACGCCGAAGACGATGAGCGCGCGCCGGAGCCCCCACTTCGCGACCAGGCCGCCGCCGAGCAGCGCGCCGAAGATCGTCGCCGCGAGGCCGAGGCCCTTGAACACCGCGCCGATCTCGCTGCGCGAGAAGCCGGTGTCGGTGAGGAACGGGATCAGGAAGTGGCCGGCGACCACGTCGCCTGCCTTGTAGAGCATGATGATCGCCAGGTAGACGCCGATGTCGCGCCGGGTGACCAGCTCCTTCAGCGGCCTCCACACCGCGTCGACCAGGGTCTTCGGCGCCTGCGCCTGGGTCTCGGGCTCGGGCGAGAGCAGCGTGGTCAGGATGCCGACCGACATCAGCGCCGCGAGGATCCAGTAGACCGTCGACCAGGGCAGGTGGTCGCTGAGGATCAGCGCGCCCGCGCCGGCGACGATCAGCGCGCCGCGATAGGCGGCCACGAAGATCGCGGTCCCGCTCGCGCGCTCCTCCCGCGGCAGCAGATCGGTCCGGAAGGCGTCGACCGCGATGTCCTGCGAGGCGGTGAAGAACGCCGTCCAGACGGCCAGCCCCGCGACCAGCCACGGCGCGGCCTTCGGGTCGAAGCTGCCCATCACCCCGACGCTCACCAGGATCACCAGCTGGGTGAGCAGCATCCAGCCGCGCCGCCGCCCGCCCCAGGGCAAGGAGAAGCGGTCCATCACCGGGGCCCAGACGAACTTGAAGTTGAACGGCAGGTGCACCCAGGCGAAGAAGCCGATCGTGGCCATGTCGACGTCGAACGTGTCGAGCCACGCCGTCATCGTGCTGCCGGTCAGCGGGTTCGGCAGCCCGGACGAGAAGCCGAGGCCGAGCATCAGCGCCAGGCGCGGATCGCGGAACGCGTCCCAGAACGACGGACTCTTTCCCGGCTCTCTCACCTCGCGCGCATCCTGATCCCGCGATCTCCGCCCCCCAACTTTTCCGCGGCCGCTACCATGATGACGTGGAGGTCATCCGGCTTCACTTCGCCTGCCCGGTCCCGGTCGGGCACCGCGTGCGCGTGCGCTGGTACCTCGCGCCGAAGGGTGGGGCCGGCCCGCTGCTCCGGCGCCCCAAGCAGCCGATCGTCGACGACCTCGAGACCGAGATCGTCTACGCCCCCGGCTGGGCGCTGCACGCGATGGGCGACGACGGCGTGCGCGAGCTGTCGCAGCTGGCCGAGGAGCCGCCCGAGACGCTCCGGCTCGAGCGGGCGCTCCTCGGGCGCGTGCTCGCGTGCACCGTGGTCACGATGCCCGCCAACGCCACCTTCCCGGTCCAGACGCGCCTGGTCGTGAAGCCGGACCCCGCCTCGGCCCCGTATCGGTGATCGCCGCGGTCGTGATATCCAGATCGGGTGCGGGCCCTCGCAGCCACCCTCTCGCTCCTGATCGTCCTGGTCGCCTGTGACGACGGAGTGGAGCCGCTGCGACCGCCGGCGGCGGACGCCGGCCCCATCCCGGAGGGCTGCGAGGACGTGTTCCCCGCCGTGCAGGTCTTCGCGACCAGCTGCGCGGTCAGCGGCGCCTGCCACGTCCCGGGCGGTCAGTACCCCGACCTGAGCCGCGAGGGCGTGCGCTCGCTGGTCGGCGCGCCGAGCCGGGTGCTGGACGGCGAGACGCTCGTGGTCGCGAACGACCCCGACGCGAGCTTCCTCTTCCGCAAGGTGAGCGGCACCCAGGGCGAAGGCGGCGGCGGCCTGATGCCGATCGGCACCGACGAGCCGATCGACGCGGTCTCCACCCTGCGCGCCTGGATCGAGGCGGGCGCACCCACCACCTGCGCCGGCGAGCCTCCGGTCGATCCCATCCCGATCGATCCGAACACGCTCGACCCGGGCGCGCTCTTCACCTGCAGCGAGCCCGCGGTCGGCTCCCCGGCGCGCCTCCGCCGGGTCGACCGGACGAGCTGGACCCACAGCACCGGCAACTCGCTCGGCTCCATCGCCAACGACAACCCCCTCCACACCCCGGAGGGCGACTACTCGACGTACTCGGCCGGCGTGACCCTCGACGCGGCCACCCTCGACCTCTACCTGCTGGTGGTGCCGGAGGCGTCGCGCTTCTGGCGGGAGCGCGACGTGCACCCGCGGCAGTACGCGACCTACTCCGACGGCGAGCTGCGTTGCATGTTCGAGGACGCCGCGCCCGACGACGCCTGCGTCGATCACTACGTCGAAAAGCTGCTGCGGGTCGGCACGCTCTTCCGCGCGCCCAGCGACGGCGAGCGGAGCCGGCTGCGCGCCTTCCTCCTCGAGCAGCTCGCCGCGGAGGGCGACCCGGCGGACCGCGCGACCACCCTCCAGCACGTGGCGTCGGCGGCCTGGCTCGCGAGCGGCGCGCTGTTCCGGCCGGAGCTCGGCGGGGAAGACGACGGCGCGCGGCGGCGCCTCACCGACGACGAGCTCGCCCTCGCGCTCGGCGCGGTCCTCAGCACGCACCCGCCGGGCTCGACCATGCGGCAGTGGGGCGACGACCGCCCCGCAGAGCCCGACCGGTCGAATCCCGAGCTCGGCTACCTGGGCCAGATCCGCGCCGCCGCCGACGACGGCACGATCCAGGATCCCGAGGTCCTCGGGCGCCTGCTCCGCACCTACCGCGGCGGCGTCGACCTGGACCGCCTCGACCTCGGGCTGGATCACGACTCCCGCGAAAACCCGTCGCGCGGCGAGCACTACCTCGCGCCTCGGATCGCCGGCTTCTTCCGCGAGTACTTCGACTACGAGGAGGCCATCTCGGTCTTCAAGGACACGCCCTCGGCCACCAGCCCCTGGGACGGCGGGCCCTCGAGCGTCGACAAGAGCTACTCGAACCTCCAGCACGGCTACTACGGCTACGAGTCGAACCTCGCGCAGCAGCTCGACGACACCATCGCCCGCGCCGTGATCGAGACCGAGGCCTCCGGAGGCGACGTCTTCCGCGCGCTGCTCACCACCCGCACCTGGCGGCTGCCCTCGAACCTCGCGACCAGCGACGGCACCGCGTGCGCGTCGAGCGACGACTGCACCGCGAGCGGCTACACGCGCTGTCAGCCGGACGTGGGCCTGTGCGGCACGAGCATCAGCAACAACACCATCTCGGCGCACCGCGTGTACGGGCTCGAGGCGAACGTGCCCGACACCGAGGAGGGCCGCTGGGTGACCATGGCCGAGGGCGCGCGCGCCGGCGTGTTGACCCACCCCGCGTGGCTGTCGGCGCACGGCGGCAACTTCGAGGACGACGGCTCGGCCATTCACCGCGGCCGCTGGATCCGCGAGCACCTCTACTGCGAGACGGTGCCGGGGCTCGACCTCGTGCGGGTCGAAGCGCAGCTCGTGCCGAGCGCGCCGGAGCTCCGAGCCCGCGATCGCATCGCGATGAGCATCGAGTCCAACGACACCTGCATGGGCTGCCACCGGATGATGAACTCGCTCGGCATGCCCTTCGAGATCTACAACCACGCCGGCTTCCCGCGCGGCGACGATCACGGCATGCCGCCCTCGGGCCACAGCGTCATCGACTACGCCCCCGACCCCTCGCTCGAGGGCGAGGTCGCCGACGCGATCGAGCTGACCGAGCTGCTCGCCGCCTCGCCCTACGCGCGCCGCTGCTTCATCCGGCACGTCTTCCGCTACTTCATGGGACGCGACGAGACCCTCGCCGACGCCTGCACGCTCGCGGCGATGGAGGACGCGTTCGCCGGCGGCTCGTTCTTCGCGATGCTCGAGACCCTGGTCACGAGCGACACCTTCCTCTACCGAACCGTCGACGGAGGTGCCCCGTGAGGCGCCGCGACTGGCTGCGGGCGATGGGCTTCGGCGCGGCGGGCGCGACCCTGCTCGGCCCGCTCCTGAGCCGCTACGCCCGGGCGGGCGAGGCGCCGCCGTGCCGCTTCGTGTTCGTCGTCGAGGGCAACGGCTACGAGCCGATCAACGTGCTCACCGACGAGGCGCGCGCCGCGATCGACGCCACGATCTCCCGCGGCCCCGTGGGCGACGCGCGCTGGTGGTACAACCGGTACGCGCACGACGCGCCGCTGGTCGAGGCGAGCTCGTTCGACACCGCGATCGGCATGGGCGCGTTCGCCGCCGATCCTTCCGTCGCCGACCAGACCGCGGTCCTGCTCGGCCTCTCGTCGCGCATCGCCGGCGGCGGCCACTCCGCGTTCCACGGGCCGCTGGCCTCGGCGCGCACCATCTCCGGCGTGCCCGGCGGCCGCACCATCGACGCGCACCTCGCCGGGCTCGACACGGTCCGCGGCGCGACGCCCTACGACGCCGTCCGCCTCGGCGTGCACCCGGGGGAGAGCGAGCCGCTCGACTTCGGGACCTGCGCCTTCGACCGCGGCCGACCGGCCCCGCTCATCCTCCAGCCGGGCGCGGCCTACGCGGCGCTCTTCGGCTCGGTGGGCTCGGCCGAGGGGCGGGCGAGCTTCATGAAGCGGCGCTCGCTGCTCGACTTCGCCAGCCGCGACGTCGACGCCGCGCTCTCGGAGCTGCGCGCCTCGGGGGCCGAGCGGGCCAAGCTCGAGAGCTACCTGAGCTCGATCGAGGAGCTGACCGCGCGACACGAGCGGGTGGTCGGCCTGGGCCCGCAGCTCGAGGCCGCGCGCCCGCCCTCGCCCGAGGAGAACCCGCTCTACGGCACGGGTGACCCGCTCGACCGCTTCCGCGCCCAGCTCCAGCTCGCCACCGCGGCGCTCAAGGGCGAGCTCACCCACGTCGCGGTGATCGGCTGCGGGACGGGCGGCGCCTTCAGCCTGCTCTATCCCACGGTGAACCGCGACGTCGCGCGCCACGACATGCAGCACGGCTCCGGGAGCGACGCCGGCCTGCTCGCGAACGTGCACGAGGTCACGCGGCTGCAGCTCGACGCGATCGCGGCGATGGCGAGCGAGCTCGCGGCGACCCCGGAGCCCGAGTCGGACGGCTCGATGCTCGACCACACGATCATCGTCTACCTGGGCGACAACGGCGAGCAGCACCACTCCACGGCGAGCGAGTTCCCGATCGTGCTGATCGGCGGCCGCGCTCTGGGCCTGCGCACCGGCGGCCGCTCGATCGTCTATCCGGGCATGTCCTCCGACGGCCACCGCCAGCTCTCGAACCTCTGGAACACCCTCGGCCACGTCGCCGGCGAGGACCTGAACGAGTTCGGCGCCGAGGGACCCAGCCGCCGCGCCGCGGGGCCCCTCGGCGAGCTGTTGTCGTGAGCGACGCCGACGGCGGGAGAACCCCGGTGAGCGTGAAGACAGCGCACGGATCGTGAGCCACGGCACGACGCGGCACTGACCGGTCGAGTGTCGTAACATCGGTACGAAAGCTGCTCTCTGGGTCTCCGATGACTTCGCTCGCCAGGATCTCTTTCTCCGTCGCCCTCGCCGCGGCCCTCGCGTGCTCTCCAGGCTCCGCTTCGGCCCAGGTCGCGCAAGACCTGACGCCTCCCCACGCGGTCCTGCCGGCGCCTCCCGTCGACAGGCCGCCGCCACCGGAGCCGACCGCGCACCTCGGACACGTCTATGGAACCGCGTGGAGCGGCACCGTCGTCGGCGTCCTCGCGGGCGCGGCGGTCGGCCTCACCGTCGCGCTGCCGCTCTCCATCGGGGTCGACTCGGCTTTCGGCGGGCTGTTCTTCGCCACCGCCATCCCGGCCGGGGTCGGGCTCGGGGCGCTGTTGGGCGCGGGCCTCGGCGCGTGGCTCTCGGCCGACACCGGAGGCATCGAAGGCCCGGCGGGTTGGGCCGTGCTGAGCGCCTGGTTGGGGCCCGTCGCCGGCGCCCTTCTGGGCACTTTGTTCGCGCTCCCGTTCGGGGGCGCGAACTGGGTGCTGGGCATGAGCGCGGGAAGCGGGATCGGCGCGCTGCTCCTGTCGCAACTGGGCGCCACCCTCGGCGTCGCGCTGGCACGCGATTCGATCGGGTGGAGCGCCGCCCTCGCGCCGCTGGAGGACGGCGCGATCGGCGCGCTGCGCGGCCAGTTCTGATCACTCGGCCGGGTCGAGCATCACCATCGGAGGTGGCGCGTCGGAGACCGGGCGGCGGGCCTCGCGCTCCTCGCGGGCCACCCGACGCTGGGCCCGGGACAGGGCGTCCTGGAGATCGCCGAGCTGGCGGACCAGGTCGGACAGCTCCATCGACGAGGGCGCCTCGTCGCCGGCGAGCGCGCGCGCCTCGTCCTGGGCCTCCTGCTGCGCCTCCTCCATGCCGCTCATGATGACGCCGATGAAGAGGTTGAGGATGATCATCGTGCCGAGCAGCACGAACGAGACGAAGAACGCCGGGGAGACGATCGGGTGCGCGGTGGACTGCGTGCAGAGCGCGGCCATGCCGTCGTAGCCGTAGCCCGCGCAGCCCTGCATCTGGATGTACATGAGGTCGGTCCAGTCCTCGAGGGTGACCGCGCGGAAGAGCGAGAGCAGCGCCACCTGGAGCGAGCCGAAGTGCACCGGGTCGTTCTCGCCGAAGAGGAACACCGCGGCGACGCCGTAGACGTAGAACAGCAAGAAGAGCAGCACCGACACGTAGGCCATCGACGGGATGCTCTTGAGCAGCGCGCTCACCAGCAGCTGCAGCCGCGGGAGCGCCCGGACGAGCTTCAGGACGCGCAGCAGGCGGACCAGCCGGAGCACGACCACCATCTGACCGGCGAAGGGCAGGAAGCTCGCCGCCACGACCACGAAGTCGAAGACGTTCCACGGATCACGGAAGTAGCGCCACGGCCGCCGCCCCTCGGCGCCCATCTTCACCGCCACCTCGGCCACGAAGATCCACAGCACCACCTGGTCGAGCAGGTGCAGGATCCCGTGGTGCGCGTGGACCACCGACGGATACGTCTCGAGCCCCACGAGGAAGCCCGCGAAGAGGATCACCGCGGTGATGAAGTGCTGAAACCGCGCGTCGTCGCGCAGGGCCCGTAGCTGGCTCGTCACGTCCGTCTCCGTCTCCAAAAGGGGAGTTGCCGCGTGAATACGCTGAACGCGGGCAGCAATTCCCTCGGAGGCGTCTTTCGGTGGCGGCCGCCACCCCTCCGCCGGCGGACCGCCACCCTCGAGCCGTGATCTCGGAGTCGATCCGCCCCGATCGCGGGCGGATCGAATCTTGAGTGTCTGCAGCGCGCCGTGACCCGCGCGAAGATCCAGGCGCCGGCGACGTACGCCGTCACCGTGCCTTGCCTCTTTCGGAAGCTGCTGCTGACGCCGTTCGCGCCGCAGCTGCACGCGTGGATCCTCTACTTCCTGGCCGAGGCGGTGCGAAAGACGGGCGCAATCCTCCATCAGGCCACCATCGAGCCGAACCACATCCACTACGTGGTCACGGTCACCGTGGCGAACCTCCCGACGCTCAAGCGGCTGTTCCACGGGGAGGTCGGCGGCTTCGTGAAGAAGGCCCTGGAGAGGCGGGGGTTCGAGGCGCCGAAGCTCGTCTTCGGCAGCGGGCAGGCGCACCAGAAGCAGCTCGTGAACGCGGCCGCGATGCTGGAGTGGCTGCACTACTCGGACATTCAGGTGGTGAAGGACGGATTGGTCGAGAAGGTCGAGCACTACCCGGGGTTCACCAGCGATCCGGGCATGATGGCCGGCGCGTCGTTGAAGCTCGCGCGGCCGCCGTTCGGGCTGAACCCGCGCGTGTGGCCGGAGACGTCGGAGCTCCGCTTCGGCATGGTCCCCGAGCTGAAGCGGGTGCTCGGCACGGTGCGCACGATCTACACGATCCGGAAGTCGCGGAGCGACGCCGAGCGCGCGCACGCGGCGGCGCGGAAGCGCCCGGTGCTCGGCGCGACCCGGCTCCTGGCCCAGCACCCGTGGGCCGAGCCGGCGGCGCCCCGGAAGAAGCCCAAGCCCGGCCCGGTCGAGACCTTCATGGTGGTGGACGACGAAGAGCTCGAGGCGCTGTGCAAGCGTGAGGTGAAGGCGTTCGGTGAGGCGTACGACCGGGCGCGGGAGAGCGTCCGTCGGGGAGAGCCCGCCGTGTTCCCGGCGGGTACGTATCTGATGAAGGTCCAGTTCGGAGCCGAGGTGGAGCCGCCGGCGGAGGACTCCGTGCTCGCGGTGGGCGAGCGCTTCGAAGACGTCGACGAGCGGCTGACCGAGGAGCTTCGGGACGCCATCATCGGACGCGTGCGCGCGCTCGCCTCTCAGGTCGACGAGGAGGCGCTCGACGACGACCTCGCCACCCGGCTGGACGCGACGACGGAGGCCACCGTCGACCGCCGCGACTCCCCGAAGGTCGCGCTCGAAGCCGGAAAGAAGGTGGTCACGCTCCGCGAGGTCGGCCGCGCGACGCCGCCCCGCCCCTCCCCTCGCGACGCGCGGGACGACGACGAGCCGCCGGACCCAGCCTCCGAAAACTAGGCTCCTGCGCGGCTCGATGATGGCTCGAGCCGCGCATCGGTGCGTGCGCTCCCGAGGGTGCTCCGGACAAATCCGCTGTGTGTGCACGAGATCGAGGCGGAGACGCGAGATCGAGGTCGCGAACCGGCGTCGGGCACCCAGGAGCCCGGTCGACCCCCGCCGCGGGGCGGGGCGCGAGTGAGAATTTCGGGCAGGACCTGGGTTGGATGGCTGAGCGAGCGAGGATTCTCGGGCCCGAACCCGGGCTCGATGCGCAGAGCGCGAGCGCCCGCGGGACGATCAAGCGCGGGCTCGGCCGAGCACGCCGAGGCCGATGCTCCCGAGGATCACTATCCCCGCGATGGCGAGCCGCGGCGTGATCGCCTCGGCGAGCAGGGCGACGCCGCCCGCGGCGGCGATGACCGGGACCGAGAGCTGGAGCAGCGCGGCGCGGGTCGCCGTGAGGTGGCGTAAGGCTGCGTACCAGACGGCGTAGCCCACGCCCGAGGTGACCGCGCCGGAGACGACCGCCAGCGCCGCTCCGCTCGACTCGATGTGCAATCCATCCTGCACTCTCAGGTGCGCGATCACCAGGATGGGCGCGAGCAGCAGCGCGGCCCGGGCGAAGGCGCTCGCGGTGACCCGCAGGGGTTCGCCCGCGCCCTTGCCGGCCACCGAGTACGCGCCCCAGCCGATCCCCGCCGCGATCATGAGCCCCGCGGCCAGCGGATCGGGAGCGCTGAGCCCGGGGGAGACCAGGTAGATCAGCCCGCCGAACGCGCCGAGCAGCCCCACCCACTCGAGCGCGCCCGGCCGCTCCCCCGCGCGCATGCCGAGCAGGAGCATCGTCGCCTGCACCGCGCCGAACAGGAGCAGCGCGCCGGTGCCCGTATCGAGGGCCACATAGGCGAGCGAGAAGGGCAGCGCGTAGACGAGCAGGAGCGCCGCGCGCCGCCAGTCCGCCCACCCGGTCTCGCCGCGATCGCGCCGCATCGCCAGGAGCAGCAGCGTCACCGCCCCCGCTCCGATGCGCAGCCCGGTGAACGCCCACGGGTCGATCGAGCCGTCCGCCAGCGCCAGCCGGCACAGCACCGAGTTCGCCGCGAACGCGACGAGCGCCGCGGCGGTGAGCGCGGAGGCGAAGAGCGGCTTGGGCGTTGCGTCCATCGAGTCACCTCCGCGTATTCGCGACTCGAAGCTCGGTTACCGCGGCCTCCCGCGACCCTCAGCCGGCGCCGACGGTGAAGCTCGCGTAGCGCTCCGAGCGCAGCGCCCCGAGGTCGAGCGCGTCGAGGTCGAGCGTCGGATCTTCGGCGCGCCGGGGCTGGTGGGAGAAGGCCACCGCGATCACCGGACCCTCGGGCACGGCGGTGATCGCCGCGTCGAACCACATCGCCTCGTCGCCGTCGACCGACACCACCGTCCCGGAGATGACGAAGCCTCGCGCGCCCCGGCGGATCTCGGCCTCCTCGATCCTGCCGTCGTAGTAGTGGCGAAACCCCGGGAGCAGCCCCGCCTCGTCGCCGAACGCCTCGAGGATCGACTCCGCCGCCTCGACGAGCGCCTCCGCGGTATCCTCGACCGGCTCGGGCACGAGCGCCACGTAGTGCGGCGTGGCGCCCTCCCGACCCCAGACGTCGTAATCGTCGGACTCGACCCGCGGAGGGTCGTCCCCGAGGAGGGCGCGCGTGATCGCGTCGATCGACTGCATCGCGGGATGCTGCTGGCTCCTCGCGGCGTCGTCAACGGAGTCCCGGTGACACGAGCTACAGCGTGCCGCCGCAGTCGCGGAGGCCCTCGATCCGGAACTCGATGACCAGGCCGCGGCTGCCTCGGAAGTCGCTCTCGCCGCCGACGATGAGGCCGCCGTCGCACCCGGGGCGGAAGGCGGCGTCGTTGAGGAAGGTGTTCGAGCCGCCGAGGTAGGGGGCGGCGTCGAAGCCGGGGATCGAGACGTCGGTGAGCTCGGCGCTCGACCAGAGGTCGTGGCGGTACTCGACCACCGTCGCGGTGAGCGGGGTGCCCGCGGCGCGGCCGTAGGCGAGGGCCCGCTGGCCGCCCTCCTGGAAGGTCACGCCCCAGAGCCCGCGCCCGATCGAGGGGGAGCTCGAGCCGGGGCGCCACGCGCCGGCCTCGAAGCGGTGGAGGTTGCCGCGGCCGGACGCGCCGATCGCGATCGCGTAGCGCCCGCTCGGGTGCGCGGCCGCGCGGTAGACGTTGCCGAGGGTGGCGCTCGGGCCGTCGCGCCAGGCGTGCGGGGGGCTGCCGATCTCGGTGTAGTACGGCGCGTCGCCGCCGTTGATGCCGCAGACCACGACGACGCCCCAGTCACCGAACTCGTTCTCGACGAAGGCGAGGTCCATGCACCCCGCGCTGCGCGGGCTCGCGGTGACGAGGCCGGCGAACGCGTCGGTGGTCGGGTCCAGCTCGCGGAGCCGCGCGATGTAGGGCGAGCGCGTCGTGGTGGAGAGCATCACCGGCGGGCCCGAGCGGAACGGGGCCGGCCACTCGATCGCGGCGAAGCGCTCGCCCGCGCGCGTCTCGCTCGACTGGGTGAAGGCCGCGCTCGCCATGCCGGCGCGCACCGCCGCGTCGTCCATCCGGAAGATCACGCCGGTCTCGGCCCCGCCGTCCACGCTCGCGCCGACCACGTAGGCGAAGCCGCCCGCCGGCTCGAAGGCGAGGTCGTGGAAGTAGACGTGCGCCGAGCCCGGCGGGTCGAGGTCCACCCGCTGGGTGGTGCGCGTGGCCCAGTCGTAGACGTGAATGACGTCGTAGCGCTCGAGGATCACCGCGTAGCTGCCGTCGGGGTGGAAGGCGACGCGGATGCCTTCGCGGCCGCCGATGGGCAGCGCGCCGTAGCGGTAGGTGCCGCGCGCGACCGGCCCGGGCGGGGTGCCGGCGTCCGGCGGCGGGCCGGCGTCGCTCGGGCCCGCGTCCGTCCGCACGCCGGAGTCGCGGACCACACCGGAGTCGCGGGCGATCCCCGAGTCTCGGACGACTCCGGAGTCGCGCACGACGCCGGAGTCTCGGGTGATCCCCGAGTCGGTTCTGACGCCGGAGTCCCGAGGCACCGAGGCGTCGACGGCGTCCGGGTCGACGCACTGCCCGATGACCGAGCACACGAAGCCCTCCGCGCAGTCGAAGTCGGCCGCGCAGTCACGCTCGCAGCGCCCGAAGGCGCAGTAGCCCGGGCTCGGGCAGTCGGAGTTGAGGTCGCACTCCTGCCCGGCGCAGGCGTGGAGCCAGGGCGTCAGCAGGGCGAGGTAGAGGGCCAGCGAGCGGCGCATCCGCCCATCCTATCAGCGCTCGCCCCGGGCCCCGTCGCGCTTGCGGACGAGGTAGCCGCCGGCGACGAGGCAGATGGCGACCTCGACGCCGACCCACAGCCACTGCCGGCCGCTCGACGCGCCCTCGAGCGCGATCCCGATCAGCCGCGCGACGAGGTAGCCGGCGCTGACCCAGCACACGAGGTGCGCGAAGGTGACGCGCCAGGGCCGGAGGCTCGTGCGCACGGCGAGCAGGAGCCCGATCCCGATGAGCAGCCCCCACCGGACGTGGCGCTCGATCGCCTCGAAGAGGTCCGGCGCGTCGCCGGGATCGAGCGCCAGCGTCGGCGCGACCGAGAGCACGAGGCCGGCGAGGACGAGGACGCCGCCGAGGATGCGAAGCGCGATCACCTTCGCATCGTGACCCGAGCCTCACCCATCGACCACTCACCCATCGACCACTCACCCATCGACCAGGGCCATGCTGGCGTAGCGATCGCCGGCGGCGGCCTCGGGCGGGAGGACGCGGTCGAGCGCGGCGAGCTCCGCCTCGGTGAGCGCGACGTCGACCGCCGCCGCGTTCTCGGCCAGCCGCTCCAGGCTGCGCGTGCCCGGGATGGTCACGACGTGGTCGCCGCGGGTGAGCACCCACGCCAGGGCGAGCTGGGCCGGGGTGCAGCCCTTCTCCTCGGCGAGCGCGCGCACGCCGTCGACCAGCGCGAGGTTGTCCGCGAAGTTCTCCTCCGAGAAGCGCGGCATGCTCAGCCGGAAGTCACCCTCGCTCAGGTCGGCGCGCGAGCGGATGTTCCCCGAGAGGAAGCCCCGGCCGAGCGGGCTGTACGCGACGAACAGGGTGCCCAGCTCCCGGCACGTGGCGAGCAGCTCGCGCTCGGGCGCCCGGCTCCAGAGGGACAGCTCGGTCTGGAGCGCCGCGATGGGGTGCACGGCCGCCGCGCGGCGCAGGGTCGCGGGCGCCGCCTCGCTCAGGCCGAGGTGACGTACCTTGCCTTGCTTCACGAGCTCGGCCATCGCGCCGACCGTGTCCTCGATCGGCACCTCGGGGTCGACGCGGTGCTGGTAGTAGAGATCGATGTGGTCGGCGCCGAGGCGCCGCAGGCTGTCCTCGCAGGCCTGCGCGACGTACTCGGGGCGGCCGCTGACGCCCGCGAACGAGCCGCCCTCGCCGCGCTGGATCGCGAACTTGGTGCAGAGCACCGCCCGGTCGCGCCGATCGGCGAGCGCCCGGCCGACGAGGCGCTCGTTGGCGCCGGAGCCGTACATGTCGGCGGTGTCGAGGAAGGTCACGCCGAGCTCGAGCGCCCGGTGGATGACCGCGATCGACTTCGCGTCGTCGCTCGGCCCGTAGAACTCGCTCATGCCCATGCAGCCGAGGCCCACCGCCGCCGCCTCGAGCCCGCCCTGCTTCGCCTGTCGCTTCTGCATCTCGTCCTCCTTGGTGAGCGGGGAACGTCGTCCCGCGCGGCGCGCGTCGCCAGGGCGAGGGCTGCGAACGTCTTGCCCGATCCTGCGATCCGCTCGTCCCCCGCGCCGGCCCGGGATAGAACAATCGCGTGACGCCGCTCGAGAGGATCCGCGAGCACGTGCGCGCCCACGCCGTCCGGCCGGGGCGCACCGACTCGATGTTCCCCGACCTCTACTACTTCCGCGCCGACGGTCCGGTCGGGCCCAAGCCGGTGAGCACGAGCGGGGTGATCATGGCGGTCGTCGCCGAGCGCTCGAAGACCCTGGAGATGTCGGATGGCCGGCGGCTGCGGTACGGGCCGGGCGACTACCTCTTCGTCACGCGCGAGACCCGCTACACCTCGTTCATCGAGGGGGCGAGCCCGGGGCGGCCGTACCTCTCGGTGGGCCTCACGATCGATCCGGACGTGATCGCGCAGACGGTGCTCGCCATCGACGACGCGCGGGGCGCCGACCCGGGCGACGACACCGACGCGTGGGCGGAGCGCATGGACGCGAAGCTCGCGGAGTCGTTCTGTCGCCTGCTGGAGTCGGTCGACGACCCGCTCGAGCACCGGGTGGTCTCACCGCTGATCGTGCGGGAGATCGTGTTCCGGCTGCTCTGCAGCCCGCACGCGGGGCCGCTCCGGAGCGCGGTCCGGGCCGACGATCCGCGGATCCGGCAGGCGATGCGCTACGTGCGCGATCACGCCGCCGACGCGTTGACGGTGGAGGAGCTGGCCCGGAGCGTGGCGATGAGCCCGTCGCACTTCGCGCACCGCTTCCGCGACGTCGCGCGCATGAGCCCCATGCGATACGTGAAGAACGTGCGCCTCGGACAGGCGCGCCTGCGCATGCTGCGCGACGGGCTCGGCGCCTCCGAGGCCGCGCTCGCGGTCGGCTACGCGAGTCCCTCGCACTTCACCCGCGACTTCAAGGCACGGTACGGCGCGAGCCCCGCCGCCTACGCCCGCGACCTCCGGGCGCGCCTGGCCTGAGGCGCCCGGTTGTAGGTGTTCGGCCTACGTAAGTTCACAAGTCAACTCCGTCCCCTGCTCCGTATTCGGAGACCGTCCCCTGCTCCGTATTCGGAGACCGAGGAGGGCGAGGGGGAGCAGGGGCCACCGGAAGCTTCGGCCGGGGGCGGCGGCGCAGCCTCGGGGGCGGCGGGGGGAGCGGGGGTCGAGGGCGGGGTCGGTCTCGAGCCAGCCGGACTCTCCGCCGAAGTGGGCCCACTCGCGCGCGCACTCCGGCTCCGCTTCGGCGGCTCCGCAGGTGTCGGGCGGCGCGAGCTGGCGGAGGGAGAAGAAGGGGGTGGGCTCGCCGCTCGTGAGCTCGTAGGTGCCGTCGAGGGAGCAGGCGAAGGCGCGATCGCCGCGCGCCTCGAGGCAGGTCCAGGGGCGCTCGCCGTCCGGGCGCCAGGCGCCGTCGCGCCACTCGTGCAGCACGCCGTCGAAGAGGGCGACGGTGCGATCGCCGACCCGGATGGGGCCGTGGCGGGAGCGATCGAAGGCGCGCGCCGGGCCGGGGCCCTCGGCGTCGACGCGCACGAGGGCGCCGTCGCTCGTCTCGAGCCAGGCCGCGCCCGCCTCGGCCGCCACCGGGATGGCGCGGCTCCCGGGGAGCGCGCCCTGCCAGACGATCTCGAGCTCGCCGTCCCAGCGGGCCACGAAGGCGGGCGGGCCGGCGCCGGCGAGCCAGAGGGCGCTCCCGGCGGGGTGGAGGCCGTCGGGGTCGGCCGGCAGGGCCAGCGGGAGCGGCGCGGTCCGGCCGGCGGCGTCGACCCGGAGCACCTCGCGGCCGCCCGGCCCCTCGACGAGCAGCGCGAAGCCGTCCTCCCACGACGTCGCGCGCACGACGTAGTCGGCGACGACGAGGGGCGCGAAGGTGCAGCCCGCGTCGCGCGAGAGGTAGGCGACGCCGAGGCTCTGCACGAGCACCGCGTCTTGCACCCCGAAGGCGAGCGCCCGCGGGTTCCCGTCCCAGCGCGACGGGCAGACGTAGGCGTAGCTCCCGTCGCCGCGCGCGCTCGCGAGGCCGACGTTGGTGTGCACCACGCCCGCCGCCTCGCCCTCGAAGGTCAGCACCGACAGCGCCACCGGCGCCGGGCCGTGCGCCCGCGCCCCGGAGGCGATCGAGAGGAGCGCCAGCGCTATCGGAAGCTGATGCCGCACGCCTCGAGCTGGGTGTCGCAGGTGCCGGCGCCCACCACCTCGGCCGCGCAGTCGCGCGCCGCCGGCCAGCTGTCCGGGCACTCGGTGGCCATGCACCGCTCGAAGCTGCCGCCGATGATCGCGTAGCTCAGGATGCAGGTGTCGAGGCACGGCACGGTCGGCGCGAGCTGCGCGAGGCAGCTGTCCCGGGCGCAGCCCAGCGTGCCCTCGAGCGCGCAGACCCGGCAGTCGGCGCCGAGGCCCTCGCAGTCGAGCAGGCACTGCGTGTCGCTCGCGTCGCACGCCGCCATGCAGCCCTCGAGCGCCTCGCAGCCCTGCGGCGGCGGTCCGTCCCAGGTCTCCTCGAAGCCGACGTAGGTCAGGCACATCTCGTCGAGCGTGCCCTCGCCCCAGGTCACGTCGCGCGGGGTCAGGCGCTCGCCGTTGACGACCGGCTGGTTGGTCTCCGAGTTGTCGTAGACGCACGTCAGCTCGACCCCGCCGCCGGGCTCGAGCACGATCTCGTCTTCGGCGCGGAACCCGTAGCCCTCCTGCCAGTTGAAGTCCCAGCGCGGGATGTCGACCAGGCACTGCGGCTCGGCCTCGCTCCCGGCGGGCGGCAGCAGCCGCATGCCGATCTCCGTGCCGAGGAGGTGCATGTGGGGGGTGACCCCGGTGAGCCGGAGCGGCGCCGAGCGGTAGCTCCGGAAGACCGCGCGGTGGCGCGCCTCGGGCTCGCCCGCGGGGATGGACAGCTCGAGGATCGCGGCCGGGAAGCTCGAGACGCGCAGCTCGGGCTCGGCGTCGGTGAGGGTCATGCGGAACTCGGTCTCGTCCTCGATCGGCTCCGACGAGAGCAGGTTGTAGTGCACCTGCATGACGATCTTCGAGCCGGCCGGCACGTAGACCGCGCGGCCCTCCGGGTAGACGCGCGGCACCTGGCCCGGGACCCAGCCGCCCAGGCTGATGAGCCCGAGCGAGCCGCTCTCCTCGCCGCTCTCCGCGAAGGGGCCGCCGAAGCAGGTGTAGCCCGGGCCCTCGTCGGCCGCGTCGGCCGCCTCGACGCTCGCCAGCTGGTCGGGGCGCACGCCGTAGACGAGCACGTGGTGCACGAGCGCGCCGGCGCCGGGCACGACCTCGCTCCCGGTGAGGAAGGTGTCGGCCGCGAAGTCGTGGTCGAGCACGAAGCAGCGGTAGTCGTCGGGCCGGGTCGCGTCGGGCAGGTAGGGCTCGGCCATGCGCGCGACGTCGGTCGGCTCGAAGGTGGGCCGGCCCTCCGGGGGCGGCGGCGCGTCGGCCGGGTCACCCTCGGGCGTGCCGGCGGCGAGCCAGCGCGCGAACACCCGCCGCTCGTCGTCGCTCAGCCCGCGGCCGTGCGCGTACTCGCGGCAGGCGTCGTCCGGGAGCCACGGCGGCATGAGGCCGGCCTCGACCGCGGCGGTGACGTTCTCGGCCTCGTCGCGCACGCGCTCGTAGGTGTCGAGCGGGAACGGGCCGATGCCGCCCTCGACGTGGCAGCTCACGCACTCGCGCTGCAGCAGCGGGAGCACGTCGGCGTAGTAGGTCGCGGGCGGGCCCGCGGTGCCTCCGTCCGGGCGCAGCACGCCGCCCTCGTCACCGTCGCAACCGACCAGCCCCAGCATCGCCAGGCCGACCGCCAGGCTCGCGCATCTCTGCATCATCTCGTCCGTCCCCTTCGTCCGCGTCACCGCGGCCACTCCATCACCGCGGCCACTCCGTCTCCACCATCGCACCGCCGAGCGGCGAGCGCCCGATCTTCAGCGCGCCGCCGTGCCTTCGCACGATCCGCTGGACGATCGCCAGGCCGAGCCCGACGCCGCCCGTCCTTCGGTCGCGCTCCGAGCTCGGGCGGAAGAACGGCTGCGTCACCTTCTCCCGCAGCGCCTCCTCGATCCCCGGGCCGTCGTCGTGGATCGTCACCCGGACCTCGCTCTTGCCGTCCTCGAGCTCGAGTCGCACCCGGGCGCGCGCGTGCTGCACCGCGTTGCGGAGCAGGTTCTCGATCGCCCGGAGGAAGAGCCGCTGGTCGGCGACGAGCCGCGCGCCCGGCGGGATCTCGACCGAGACCTCGAGCTCGGCGTCCGCGTCGAGCTGCGCGAGCTCGGCCAGGTCGCTCAGCGCGGTCCGCGGCGCGAAGTCGGCGCGGTCGAGCGCCACGTCGTCCGACTGCACGTAGGAGAGGAGCTCGGCCACGAGCTCGTCGAGCGCGTCGAGCTCCCGCGCCATCGCCGCTACCCGCGCCTCGTCCGCGCGCCCCTCGAGCAGCTCGAGGTGGAAGCGCAGCCGGCCCAGCGGCGACCCCAGCTCGTGGGACACGGCCTGCACCAGCTCGTGGCGGCTGCGGATCAGCCCCTCCACCCGCTCGGCCATCTCGTTGAAGCTCGCCGCCAGCTCGCTGTCCGGATCGTCGACGCGCGCCGTCAGCTCTCCGGTCGCCAGCGCCTGGCTCGCCCGCTCGACCTTGGTGAGCCGGCGCTCCACGCGCAGCGCGATCCACGCCGCCAGCACCGGCACCCCGAGGATCAGCAGGATGACGCCGATGGGCACGAAGCCGCGCGGGTGCGCAGGGTTCACCGGGCCGGCGGCGAGCGCGCGCTCCCCGTCGCCGAAGACGAGGAAGTACCACTCCTCGCGGGCCGAGGCGCGCAGCGGGATCGCCTCGCCCGGGCGCGCGGGTCGGCCGACGCGTCGCTCCACCTCGGCCCGGGGCATCAGCGCGAGCGGGACCGACGTGTGGGACCGCAGCGCGCCCAGCCGCGCCTCCCGCTCGGCGGCCGGCGTCTCGTCGAGGAGCGCGTGGATCAGGAACACTCCGTCCTCTCGCGCGCGCTCGTCGGTCCAGGACAGGCTGCGCGCGTAGGCGAAGACGATGACGCCGCCCACCACCCAGCACAGGAGCACGGTGCTGACGACCAGCCGGACGAAGGAGCGGCGCATCGCGATCATCGGGGCACCAGGAGGTAGCCGACCCCGCGCACCGACCTCAGCTGGGCGGTGTCGAAGCCCGAGCGCTGCAGCTTCTTGCGCACCCGGCTGACGTGCACGTCCATGCCGCGATCGAGGCCGTCGTAGCTCGCGCCCATGACCTGAGCGTAGAGGTCCTCGCGCTGGACCACGGTCCCGGCGCCGCGCGCGAGCATGAGCAGGACGTCGTACTCCATCGAGGTCAGCGGCACCTCGCGGCCGTCGACCCGGACCTCGCGCGCCGCGGTGTCGATGTGCAGCGGGCCGACCTCGACGGTCCTCGCCTCCTCGCGCGGGGCGGGCTCGAGGCGCCGCAGCTGGGTGCGGATGCGGGCGAGCAGGACCCGCGGCTCGATCGGCTTGGTCACGAAGTCGTCGGCGCCGATCTCGAGCGCGGCGACATGGTCGGCTTCGCTCTGGCTCGCGGTGAGCATGAGGATGGCGCCCTCGTATTCGGCGCGGACGCGGCGGCAGACGTCGAGCCCGTCGAGCCCGGGCAGCATGAGGTCGAGGACGACGAGGTCGGGCTTCTCCTCGAGGATGCGCGCGACGCCCTCGTGGCCCGTGGCGACCCGCGACACCGACAGCCCGCGCTGACCGAGGTACTCCGCGAGCAGGGCCGCGAGCGCGTCGTCGTCCTCGACGAGCAGCAGGCGCCTCTCGCCGTCGGACGTCGAGCTCACCCCCGCATCGTGATCGCGCCCCCCGAGGGCGATCAAGGCCCTCTACAGTTCGCTACGAAACGCAGCGCAGGAGTCGTTGCGTGGGCCCGTCCACGCGGACCACAGTGTGAAGGGTGACGGTGGAACCCATTCATGGAGCGCTCGCGGTGATCCTCGGGCTGACGATGGCGGCCTCGGCCTCCGCGCAGCCCGGCTTCTCGGGCGACTGGCGCCCCAGCGGCAGCGAAGCCGAGCGCGACGCGCGCTACGCGGCGATCGACCGGGCGACCGAGAGCCTGAACGTCTTCGTGCGCGGCGCCGCGCGCGGCCGCATCCGGTCTGCGACCCAGCCGCCGCCGCTCCTGCGGGTGACCGACCAGGGCGTGCGCGTCACCTTCGGCGCGAACGGCCGCAACGTCACGCTCCCCACCGACGGCACCCCGACGGAGGTCTCCGGCGAGCGCGGGTCCGGCGTCATGACCGTGCGCCGCGACGGCGAGCGCCTGGTGGTCACCGCCCGGGGCGAAAACGGCGTCAACACGACCGTCTACCGCCTGTCCGAGGACGGCCGCCGCCTCCTGCTCGACGTGCGCCTCGAGAGCGAGCGCCTCGGCGCCCCCGTCCGCTACCGCGTCACCTTCCACCGCCAGTGACGCGCCCCCCTGCGCCCCTGCGGATCAACTGCAGATCCGAACCCGGCGGCGACTCTCCACCCCGCCGCCCCCCAGCGCCTCTGCGTCTCTGCGCCTCTGCGAGAAATTCAATCGCAGCTCGGAACCCGGCGGCGAGCCTCCACCCCGCCGCCCCCCAGCCCCTTTGCGGCTTCGCGCCTTTGCGAGAGCAGAAAAAAGCCGCCCGGCTCAGCGCAGGCGCCAGGCGAGCATCAGCGACGCGGCGATCGGGAGCGCGCCGTCGTCGTACGCGCGCTGCCCGAGGACCGGCATCGTCGCCCCGAGCTCCAGGCCGAGCTCGGTCCCGAGCGCGAACCGCAACCCGGCGCTCGCCGCGAGGTGGTCGAGGCCGTCGCGGTAGCCGAAGCCGCTCGAGATCTCGAGCACGAACGAGATCCACTCGTAGGGTCGCCAGTCCGCGCCGCCGCCGACCCGCAGCCCCGCTCGCGCCGCCGCCGGCCCGCCCACGTAGAGCGTGCCCAGGGCGCCGAGCCAGGCGTGGAAGCGGAAGTGCGCGCTCGCCTGGTAGGCGGCGGTGAGCCCGAGGTCGAGCGAGACGGGCTGCGCCCCGCGGTCGAGCCCGCTGGTGGTCGGCGCCACGAAGCGCCCGGTCACCGCCAGCGCCCGCCCGCCCTCGTTCAGCACCATCGCGCTGAGCCCCCAGCCCAGGTAGCCGTGCCCCAGGTAGGCCGCCGAGACCGCGCCGAGGATGGTCTGGTACCGCACCGGCTCCCACGACAGATACATCTCGACGTTCGGGTCGAAGAGCCGCGCCGCGGCCCGCACCCGCCCGCCGACCCGCAGGTTCCCGTACAGCTCCGCCGAGTGCGCCACGAGCAGCAGGTCCCCGCCGATCGCGATCTCGTCCCGCGGACACACCCGGTGCGCCACCCCCAGGTTCCCGTCCTCGATCCCCACCTGCAGCGGCCCCACCGGCCGACTCCGCAGATCCGTCCCACAGGGATCCAGCGGCCCGAGCCCTGCCGAGTCCGACGTCCCGTCGATCGACGCGGACTCGGACTCGGAGGCGACGTCGGACCCGGGCCCGGCCACGGACTCGGCGCCGGAGTCGGAGCCGGATTCGGCGTCGGACCCGGGCCTGGCAACGGACTCGGCCTCGGATTCGGTCTCGGACTCGGTCTCGGACTCGGCGTCGGTCTCGGCGTCGGCCTCGGCCTCGGCGACGGCGTCGGCCTCGGCGACGGCGTCGGCCTCGGCGTCGGTCTCGGCGACGGCCTCGGCGTCGGCGTCGGCCTCGGTGAACGCCTGCGCGGCCGCGCTCCCCGCCAGCCCCCAGACCACGAGCACGATCGCCCACCTCATCGCCGCACCCCCGGCGCGTCGAACCCGTCCCCGCCCCAGTCGATCACCATCGGGTTGGTGAACGCCGCCGGGTACCCGCCCGGGGTCACCGCCCAGAACACGTAGGCCGCGCTGCCCCGGTCCGGCCGGGCCGCGTGGCCGATCGGCCCGAGCTCCTGGTCCGGGTCGCAGGCGTCGGGCTCGCCCTCCTCGAGGTCGAGCGCGTCGACCACGTCGTCGTCGTTGCGGTCCACGTCGCGCCAGTCGACCACGCCGTCGCCGGTGTTGTCGCTGGTGTCGGGGATCCCGTCGCAGTCCAGGTCTCCGCTGAGCGGCAGCGGCGCGCCCGCCTCGACCACGATCCACGCGTCCTCGCCGCCCGGGACCAGCTCGCTCAGGGCGATCTCTCCCTCGAAGCGCGTGACCACCTCGGGGGCGAGCGGGTCGGCGGGGTGGGTCAGCTCGGCCGCGAGGGTGCGCGCGACCTCCCCGTTCACGACGATCCGGATCTCGTCGACCGGCACCCACGCGGCCGCGCTCACCCGGATCGAGAGCGCCGCGCCCGCCTCCGGGGCGAACGGCTCGAGCGAGGGGCCGCGCGCGCCGATCGACGCCTCGATCACCGGGCCGTTCGTCCCCGTCATGCGGCCGGCCCGGATCGCGGCGTGGAAGGCCTCCTCGTCGAACGCGTCGAGCGTCACGTCCGTGTAGACCAGGGTGCGCGGCGTGCCGAGCACGTTGTCGACCAGGCCGTGCGAGTCGCTGTTGGCGGTGCCCGCGCGCAAGATGCCTTGATCGAGCAGGTAGAACCAGTAGGCCCGGTACGGGAGCAGGTCCTCGTTCTCGGTCCCGTTCATCACCTCCTGCGCGTGGTAGTCGGCGTTGCCGAAGCTCGCGCCCGGCGGGGTCTGCAGGATCATCGACTGCCCGGTGCCGTCGAACTCGGTCGGCAGCGGCTCGCGCGCGTCGACCCCGACCGCGCGCGGGAAGCCGAGGTCGCGCCCGAACTGCGCGGCGGCCCACGGGTGGTTGAGCTGGATGATCCCGGTCTCGCGCGGCCAGCCGGCCTCGACGAAGCGATCGAAGAGCGCCCCCGGCTCGACCAGCTCGTCCCAGGGCGCGCCGCGGTAGGGCCCGGTCGGCTCGAAGGCGAGCGGCCAGACGTTCCAGTGCCCGATGACCTGCGGGATGTCGTTGCCCGGCGTGAGATCGAAGAGCACGTGCCCGGTCGTCTCGAGCCCCACGAGGATCTGCATCCGTTCGTCGGCGCCGAGCGCCTCGCGCGCGTCCGCGTAGTCCCAGACGACGTCGTGATCGGTGGCGACGATCACGTCGACGTTGGCGGCGAGGAACGCCTGCACGCGGTCGAAGTCGGGGACCGTCGAGTCGAAGCTCGCGCCGCCGTGCACGTGGAAGTCGCTGCCGAGCGTGCCGGCGGGCTGCGCGTCGAGCCGCTCGATCGCGAGCGTCACCTCGCGCGCCTCGCCCTCGCCGAGGGTCACCGTCTCCCGGGCCACGCTGACGAACGGGCCGCCGGTCGCGAACAGGTCGTAGCGGCCCGCGGGCAGGCGCACCGTCACCGGCTCGCGCACCAGCACCCGGTTGCACGCCGGCGAGCCGCCGTGCGGCGCCCCGAGGAGCGGCGCGCAGTCGGTGAAGGAGTCGAACAGCTTCGCGACCACCGCGTCCTCGGTCGCGTCGTCGGCCGGGTACAGCAGCACCTGCGCGTGGTCGGCCGCTCCGTCGACCGTCACCGCGAGCGTCAGCGAGGCGGCGGGCGCGGCGGTGAGCGTCGGCGCGACCGCGTCCTCGCCGGTCAGCGTCAGCGTCGCCTCGTCCACCGGGCGGCCGAACGCCTCGAGGCGCACCGTGTACTCGCCCCGGTGCGGCACCCGCGCCGACCACCGCCCCTCCGCGTCGGGCGTGATCTGGGTGTAGGGCTCGCCGCCGCGGGCGATCTGCAGGGTCGCGCGCGCCTCGTCGCCCAGCCCGTCGCCCTCGACGACGCCGCTCAGGGTGACGTAGCGCTCGTCGTGCGCCTGGGTGCGGACGGCGGCGGCGATGTCCGAGGCGGGCGCGATCGAGCGGCCGGGCGCCACGCCGATGAAGCGCTCGAAGACCTCCACCGTGCCCGGCTGCGCGACCCGCGGCGCGCGCCCCACGCCGGTGATCTGCTCCGAGTGGAAGCCGAAGAGCTCGCGCTCGTCGCAGGCGATCTCCACGTAGCTCGCGGCGGGCGTGGCGTGCGCGGCGGCGGCGAACCAGGGCTGCGCCTCCCACGACTCGTGCACCGGCGAGACGATGCCCGGCTGGTCGAAGCCGCGCCCCGGCGCGAAGGGCACCGCCTCGCGCCCGCTCCAGTACCAGGCGTCGACCAGCGCCCAGCTGCGCGGCTCCGGCCCGGCGTGTCGCATCTCGGTGCGCACCCGGATACCCGGCTCGCAGGGGCGCATCTCGTAGCGGGTCGCGACCCGCACGTCGGGCCAGCCCGCGAGCGCGCCGACCACCTGCACCGCCGCGACTCCGTCACCGCGCTCGATCGTCAGCCGCTCATAGGCGAACGAGTCCTCGGGCAGGAGCCCCACCGCCTGGAACACGTGCGTGAGCGAGTCGTCGTCGCCGCTCGCGCTGACCAGGTCCAGCAGGTTGCCGCCGGTCGGCGCGACGTAGTGCGGGTGATCGATCGCGTCGATCACCGCCGTCGCCACGCCGTTGGTCAGGATCACGTCGCCGGGCGCCGCGAGCGCGTCGATCCCGCCCGGGATCGGATCCCCCGCCTCGAGGATCCGGACCTCCACCCGCGGCGCGTCGCACTCGAAGGCGAGCTCCGCGCAGGGCGAGGCGATCACGCACCCCTCTTCACCATCGAGGCACCCGCTCTCGCAGCCGACGGCGAGCGCCGCGAGGCAAGCCAAGAACCACCGCATCGGCGGATCCTAGCAGGCGCCGCGTGTGAACGGATCTCACGCCGCGTGGCGGATCGGGCACGCTCGGGGCTCGCCCGGTGCGGCTCCGATGCTTGGCCCGCGTCCTGCTCCAGCGCCGGCGATGCGCCTCCTCCCGCTCGCCGTCACCCTCCTGCTGCTCTCCTCGCCCCACGTACGCGCGGACGACCGACCGACGTCGGCGGCAGCCCCCCCAGATCACACCCCGGCGCACCTCGCCGTCGCCGGAGGGCCGGTGCTCGGGGTCGCCTGGATCTCGACGATGGTGGCCGGCGTCTTCGCGGGGTGCCGAGCGGTCCCGCTCGCGAACCGGACTGCGATCAACCCGAGTGGACCTCGTTTCGATGGGCCGGGGTCGCGCCGGTGGCCGGGCCTTGGATTCAGCTGGCCGTGTTGCCGAGCGAGGGCGACACCTGGCCGGCGTATCTGATCGCCACGGGCCTTGCGCAGGCGACCGGCTTGGGGCTCTTGATCGCCGCGGTCGCGCTGGGGAGCGAACGCGGGACGGTCGACGTCCAGCCCGTGGTGACCCGGCACGCGGTGATGCTGCGGGCCGGCGGGCGGTTCTGAGGACCCCGCTCGACGGAATCACGGCGCGGTGGCGAGGGGACGCTGCGGGAGAAGTCGGCGGCCGGCCTCGAGCACGGAGCCCTCGGCCGGGCCGAGGCAGCGCTCGACGTCGCGGGCGAGCTTGCTGAGGCGGCGGCGGCGGCCGCGCTTGGGGCCGTCCTCGGCGGCGACCCGGGCGTCGAGGCCGGCGAGGGGCCAGTCCCGGGCGCCGGCGGCGTCGACGACCTCGGGGCCGACCTCGGCGGCGGCGCGCAGGAGGAGATCGGTCAGCAGCTCCTCGGCGAGCGCCGCCTTCTCGTTCATGTAGGCGAGCGTCTCGTCCGGGGTCATCTCCAGCTCGAGGTCGAGGTGGAGGTTGGCGAGCATCGACGGGATCGGCGGCAGGATGACGTTCTTGCCGTCGGGGGCGTCGTCGGCGCGGGCGGCCCACGCGGCGAAGAAGCGCTGGGCGCGGATGTTGAGCGACGCGAAGCGCTGGGCGACGTCGACGAAGCGGCGCTGGCCCTCGAGGTCGAGCGCCCAGATCGACTGGAAGAAGTACTGGCAGACGAAGGACCAGTAGTTGAAGTTGTCCCAGTAGATCTTGGCCGCCATCACCCGCGGCTGCCCGTAGGCCTTCGCGGCGTGGGCGTAGGTCTCGGTCGAGATCGCGGCGAGCCGGCGGTAGAACCAGTCGACGAACTCGGCGTGCGCCGCGATGTCCTCGCCCGCGAGGTCGCGGCGGATCAGCTCGCCGGTGTGCACGTTGGCGAGCGCGATGAAGTCGGAGCCCGGGCTGTAGAAGGGGTCGACGAAGAGGCCGGCCTCTCCGACCGCGGCCCAGCGCTCGGCCGAGAGGCAGCGCTCCGAGGTGTAGCTGTAGTCCTTGAGGCAGCGGAAGTCGGCGACCTCGAAGCGGTCGATCTTCTCGCGCAGCACCGGCTCGTGCGTGGCGAGCCACCCGAGCGCGCGCTCGAGGGTGTTCAGGGTCTCGAAGCCGTGCGTCTCGCCGTGCGCGACGACGCCGATGCTGGTCTTGCCGCTCGAGAGCGGGATGATCCACGCCCAGTAGCCCTCGCCCATCAGGTGGGTGGTCGAGAGCCAGCGGATGCGGTCGAGGTCGCGCCCGTGCCAGGCGGACTCCTCCTCCGGCACCAGGTCGCCGACGTCGAGCCGGCCGTCGAGCCGGAACCACGCGGCGTGCGCGTGATGGCCGCTGTCCCGGCCGAGCCCGAGCTTGCGCGAGAGCATGCGCCGCCGGCCGGTCGCGTCGATCACCCAACGCGCCGACAGGACCCGTCCGTCCTCGAGCTCCACCTCGTGGGGGTCCCCGAGCCGGATGTCCTTCACCCCGACGCCCTCGATCAGGGTGACCCCGTCGGCCTCGCAGAAGCCGCGCAGGTCGTTCTCGAGGCGGCCGCGGTCGAGCTGGAACGAGGGCACCACCGGGAGCTGCGGCGGACCGAGCTCCGTGCGGGCCGCGAGCGGGAGGTGGCCGCCGCCCGGGAAGAAGCGGAGCCCGTTCTTCACCAGGTGCTGCTCGAGCAGGTACTCGCGCAGGCCGAGGGTGTGCTCGAAGTAGCGGCTGCCCAGCTCGACGCTGGACTCGCCGACCTTGTGGGTCGCCTCCGGGAGCGGCCGCGCCTGACGGTCGACGACGGCGACGGAGATCTCCGGGAGCTGCCTACGGAGCTGACGGGCGAGGGTGAGCCCCGCGAGCCCGCCGCCACAGATCACTGCGTGCTGGTTCACTGCGTGGTGGTGCACAGGCCGCGGAGGGTAATCCGCGCCCCGCGCCCTTGCACGTCGCCGCCGGACGCGACATCCCGGGGCCGTGCGCTACCAGGGTCGCATCTACCGCCCGCCGTCCGAGGCCGACGCCTACATCCTCCAGGCGACGATCGGGTGCTCGTGGAACCACTGCACCTACTGCGACATGTACCGCGACAAGGAGTTCGCGCTCCGGCCGCTCGAGGAGAGCCTCGAGGACCTCGACGCGGCGGCCGACGCGGCCGGCGATCGGATCGAGAAGCTCTTCGTCGCCGACGGCGACGCGCTCATCATGCCGATGGATCACTGGCTGCCGATCCTGGAGCGGGCCCGCGCGCGCTTCCCGCGCCTCCGGCGGGTGAGCTGCTACGCGATGGCCCGCAACGTCGCCGGCAAGACCGACGACGAGCTGCGCACCCTGCGCGAGCAGGGCCTGACCACGCTCTACATCGGCCCCGAGTCGGGCGACGACGTCACGCTCAAGCGCATCGCCAAGGGCGACACCTTCGAGGGCCACGTCGAGGCGGCGCGGCGCGCGCACGCGGCCGGCATGAAGCTCAGCGTGATCGCGCTCCTCGGCATCGCGCCCGAGCGCGCCGAGGCCCACGCCGAGGCCACCGCCCGGCTCGTCACCGAGATGGACCCGGCCTACTTCGCCGCGCTCACCGTCACCGTGGTCCCCGGCACGCCGCTCGCCACGTTGCGAGCGCGCGGCAAGTTCGAGGTCCCGGCGGTGCCCGCGCTGCTCCGCGAGCTGCGCACCATGGTCGACCTCGCGCGCCCCACCGACGCGGTGTTTCGCACCAACCACGCGAGCAACTACCTCCCGCTCGGTGGCCGGCTGCCGCGCGACCGGGAGCGCATCGTGTCGGTGATCGACGCGGCGCTGCGCGGAGACATCCCGCTGCGCGACGAGCGTCATCGCGGGCTGTGACCTGCGGGGGCTGAAGCGAGGTTTGCTTCCTGCGCTGTGCTGCGCAAGGCTCCTCGGCTCCGATGCACCGGCTCCTCTGTCTCCTCGCGCTCGCCGCCGCCGGCTGCGCTCCCAGTCACCTCGTGGCGCTGCGCGCCGAGCTGCCGCCCGTCACCGACGCCCAGACCCGCGCCCGTCTCGCGCTCGGTCACCGGGGCGATCTGGTCGGTGATCCCGTCCGCGACCTCGCCCGGCTGCGCCGCCTCGCCGAGCTCGAGCTCGCCCTGGGGCAGCCCGACGCGGCGACCCGCACCCTCCGCCTCGCGATGGGCCTGGCGCGCGCCGACCTGGCGACCGCGCGGGGGGCCGAGTCCGCGGCGGCGCGGGCCCGCGTGGAGGAGACGCGGGGCTGGGTCGTCGCGATGGCGGCCGAGGCCAGCGACGACCGCCTCGCGCTGGACGCGCTCGCCGACGCGCCGGACCTCGCGCCCTACCGCGACGCCATCGCGCGGCTGGGGCGTCTGCGCGACGTCGGCCGCCTGGTGGACACGCCCGACCACGTGGTGGCCGCGCTCCCGCCGCACGCGTGGGCCTGGAGATCGCGCCCGGACGTCACCCACGAGGCGCGCTGGCCCTCGATCGAGGCGCTCGCCTCGGTGGGGGCGGGGGCGACGCACGCCCTCGAGGGGCGCTACGACCACGCGCGCGCCAGCGGCGACCTGGAGGGCGCGGTGGAGGCGGCGCGCGCCCTGCACCGGCTCGACCCGGCGCACGTGCCGGCGTGGATCGCGCTCCGCCTCGCGGCCGAGCCGCGGACCCGCGAGCTGGTCCTGCACATGCCGCTCGGCAACGTCGATCTCGAGGACGTCGGGCACCTCGAGCTGGCCCGCCGCGGCCGCCGGGACGATCCGATCCTCACCCTCGCCAGCGCCTGGGCCGCGAGCCTCTACGGGCAGCACCCCGACGCCGCGCGGCTGGCGGAGCGGGCGCGAGCGCGGGCCCGGGACGACGAGACGCGGATGGCGGCGCGGGTGATCGTCGCCCTCGGCGCGCTCCACGCGGACCGCCCGGCGGAGCTTCGCGCGCTCGCTCGGGACCGGGGCGAGGTGGCCCGCTCGTCGTTCCTCTACCGGCTGGTCTCCTACCTCCACGACCTCGCGGGGGCGTCGGACGAGACGCGCGAGACCCTGCGGGAGCTGGCGCGGGCTCAGGTCGACGCCTGGGGACGGGGCGCGCCGTATCGCGCGGTGCGCGCGGTGGTGGCCGATCCGGAGGCGGACGCGGGGCTCCGTCGCCGGGCCCTCGACGTCGTCGCCGAGTCGCGGCCGGACCTCGCGCCGGCGCTCGCCACCTGCCTGACGCGCCGCCTGACGGAGGAGCGCTGCGAGGCGCGCGAGGTGCTGACCGAGCAGCTCTACGGGGGCTGGCCCGCCGACACCGACGTCGTGGAGACGATCGGAGCGCGCGGCCCGGCGACGGTGAGCGCGATCCAGGAGGCCCCCTTCGCCCCGGACACCCAGCGCGCGGAGGTGCGCCGTTGGCTCGCCAGCTACGCGGGGACCGAGGTGGCCCTGCGCGGCGAGTGGGTCCGGGCCAGCGCGCTGATCGCGATCCGCGACGGCGACCTGGAGGCGGCGCGGCGCATCCTCCGCGAGCGCGGCGCGCTCCTCTCGCGGACCACCCGGACGGCCTTCGCCGCCGCCCTCGCGCCGGGCGAGGATCCGGCCGCGCACGCCGAGCGCCTCGGGTTGGCCGAGCCGCTGGAGGGCGAGCTGCGGACCCCGGGCGAGGCGGTCGCGCTCGAGGGCTCGCCGCTCGCCCGGCTCCTGGAGGCCTCGCGCGCGAGCCATTACCGGCGCGCCGCCGAGCTCGGGGGCCTCGCGGAGGTCGTCGACGCGCTGTCGGGCGACGCGCGCACCCTCGCGCTGGGCCACCTCGCCGTCGCGGCGGCGCGGCGGGGCGACGCCGAGGACGAGCGGCGGTGGACGGCCGCGCTCCAGGCGCACGCGCCTCGCTCGGCCGAGGCGCTCCACTTCGCGGCCCGCGCCGCGGGGCCGGGGGAGGAGGCCCTCCGGCTCGAGCGCGCCGCCGCGCTGCGTCGGCCGGGGTCGGATCAGATCCGGCGCGGGGTCGGCGCGATCCGAGCCTCGCTCGACGCCGCCGCGACCCCCGCCGCCGCCGCGCCCTGGGTGCGCTACGCCACCGGCCGGCTCTCCCTGACCGATCGCGTCGTCGCGGCCGGGCTGGCCTCGAGCGCGGCCGAGCTCCACGCGCGGGTCGACGACGCCTACGCGTACGACCACGAATCGGATCCGCGCCTGGTGGCGCTGCTCCACGCCCGCGCGCGTTACCGCTGGGAGCGCCAGCTGCTCGCCTGGGTGGGCGAGAGCACCGACGCGACCCTGGCCGCGAGGCGCGCGCGTGAGGCGCTCCTGAAGCTCGCCCTCGTCCCGCCGTCGCCGCGCGACACCGTCGCCGTCGCCGACCGGGCGATGCTGGCCTGGCTGGCCGGTGACGTGGCTCCGATCCGCGAGCTGGCCGAGGCCCACCCCGACCACCGCTCCGTCGGCTATCTGACCGAGCTCGCCCTCGCGCGCGAGGCGCTCCTCCCGGCGCACGCCTGGATCCTCTACCAGCGCTGGGTCGACGCGGAGGTCGAGACCGAAGCCGTCGCGGCGTGGCTCGTCGCGCACGCCGACGCCGACCCGCGCCTGCAGCCGCTCACCTGCTCTCAGGTCGCCTTCGCCGGGGACGCGGCCGAGGCGGTGGAGCCGTGCTGGCGCGCCTGGCGGCTCCCGTCGCCCCCGGCGTCGATGTCGACGAGGCTCACCTGGGTGGTGCGCCACGCCCCCGATCGCGCGCGCGCCGCGGGCATCGACGCCGCCCGGCTCTTCGCCCGGATCGAGCCCGCGGCCGAGGCCTCCTCGGACGTCTTCCTGCTCGGGCAGATCCGGCGCTGGCACGGCGAGCGCGGCGATCCCGATCGCGCGGCGGTCTGGCGTCTCCGCGAGCTCGCCCACTCGACCGAGTCCTGGCAGATCGAGCCGGAGGACGTCTCGCAGACGCCCTACCGCGGCGTCTCGGTCCGCTCGCAGGTGCCGGCCGACCTCGACTTCATCGAGCTCGCCACCGAGCGCTCGATGCTGGCCCTCGCCGAAGGCGACCTGCCGCTCGCCGAGGCCTACCTCGACCTCGCGCTCGCGTTCCCGGACTCCGAGGACCACCGCGAGCAGGCCCGGGCGCTCGCCTACCTCGCCCGCGATCTGATCGCCTGGGCTCGCCAGGACCTCGAGGCCGGCGAGATCGACGGCGACGGCCTCAACGCGTACGTCCGGGCGCGCGCGAGCGGGTTCACCCGCGAGTCGGTGCTGCCGCTCCTCCAGGCGCACCCCGACGCGCGGCTTGCCACCTTCGCCGGCGCGGTCTTCGCGCAGGAGCAGGGCGGGCGGCCGGTCGAGGCCGCGCGGGCGCTCCATCACCTCTACGACCGCGCGCCGCGGCCGAGCGCGCTGCTCTACGCGCTGCCGATCTGGGTGACCACCTTCGGCGAGGAGGAGGTGGACCGCGCGCTCGCCGCGCTGCGCGAGGACTTCGCCGACGACCCGCGGCTCGAGACCGCGACCCTCTTGCCCGAGGTGGAGCTGCCCCCGTGGATCGCCGATCCGGAGTCGGCCACCGCGGAGATGGAGGCCGTGCAGCTGAGCGCGGAGGAGCTCGCCACGAGCACCCGCGCCGTCGACGCGACCCAGGGGCTCGAGGTCTGGCTGACGTCCGGTCTGACCGCCGACGGCGGGACGGGGTCGAGCCGCGGCGACGTGCGCGCCCGCGTCGCGTTCGATCCGCGGCACTCGGACTGCGAGGCCGACAGCTGCGTCGACCAGGTCGTGCCCCAGCTCACCCGCGCGGGCTTCGTGCACCGCTGGACCGCGCCGGTCTCGCTCCCGATCGGCGAGGGCCGTCGCGTGCTGCTCACCCGCGGGCCGACCGCGATCTTCCTCAGCGTCGTCCCCGTGGGCACCCGGGTGATCACCCTGATCAGCGGCGGCCCGATCGCCGACGTCGGCTGGGTGGGGCGAGCCCTGCGCGTCTACGAGCTGACCTTCCGGCCCACCGACGTCGTCATCGGCCCGCGGGGGAGCGAGGCGCTGCGCGGAGAGGCGCCCGCCGAGCCGTCGTGGACGGGAGCGCTCTGGACCGCGCGCCTCGCGCTCGAGGCGAGCGAGGGCGACGGCTGCCCGATCACCGAGCCTCTGGCCGCGGTGGCGGACCCGGCGGCCCGCGCCGGGCTCGTCCGCGCGCTGTTCCTGACCGAGCTCGACGTCGCCCGGCGCCGGCGGCTGATGGCGTGCGTCGATCCGTCCGAGGGTCGTCACGGCGCGCTCGGGCTCGCGGCCGCGCTCGACCCCGATCCGCGCATCCACGACCTCGGCGTCGCGGCGGTCCGCGCCGACGCGGAGACGGCCGAGGCCCTGGTGACGGCGATCGCCGAGCTGCCGCCCGAGCGCGCCGCGTCGGGCACGGGGCGCATGGAGACCCGGCTGCCGCCGATGGGGCTCGTCGAGATGATCGGCGCGCTCCCGCCCGCGCAGCGCGTGTCGGTCACCAGCGCGCTCCTCGGCCACGCGGAGGAGCGGGTCCGCGCGCTCGCGTTCGCCTCCAACTACGCGGTCGGCGACACGGTGCCGCGCGAGCGCATGCGAGAGATCGTGCGGACCGGGCGACCGGAGGACGCGATGCACGCGCTCCACTCGTTCTACCAGTCCTTCGAGCCGGAGGACGTGACCGCGCTCCGCGCGCGCTTCGACGCGATCACCGACTACGGCCAGGACGCCGACCGGCGCCTCACCCAGACCCTCTCCTGGCTGCTCGCGCGGGAGCTCGATCCGGACGACCTGCCCCGGCTGCAGCGCGCCTTCGACGCCACCGACGGCAGCGAGGACCCGGCGCTCCGCGCGCTCCACAACCGGCTCGACTGGAACCTCACCGCGCTCCGCCACGCGCTCGGCCGCGAGCGCTCCGAGAACTCGCGCGTGCAGCGCATCGCCGAGGACTGGCGCGCCGCCCAGCCGGTGCGTCACCGCGCGCGGCTGTCCCGCAGCCTCGTGCAGCGCATGGCGACCGCGCCGCTCCCCGAGGTGCTCCCGGGCGGCCACTGGACCTACACCCGCGTGCCGCAGCCGGGCCTCTTCCTGGCCACGCTCCAGCAGCTCCACGATCGCCTGCGCTCCGGGAGCGCGATGGACACCGCGATCGCGCGGCGCTCGATCGCGATGATGGTCGAGAACATGGGCGGCGAGCTGCTCGGGCCCGACGGCGGCCTGGACCTCGAGCGCCCGGTGGAGTGCGCGCGCTCGGATCGCTTCCCGCCCTCGTGGGTGTGCACCGCCTACGTGCGCGACCGCGATCGGGTGCGCGAGATCCTCGCCCGGCGCCCCTTCGGGACCAACAGCGGCGTCGCGCTCCAGCTCGAGGTCTCGAGCCTGGCGGCGTCGGTCCCCTCGATCGCGGGCGCGCTCCCGTCGGCGGTGGACGCGATGCTGCATCCGCCGGCCCCGGAGGAGCCCTCGGGCGTCCCGCCGCGCGGCGGCGTGCTGGCCCAGGAGCGCTCGCGCGGGGTGGTGGACCTCGGCGGCGTGACCTTCGAGCGCTTCGCCACCTTCCAGGTGCGTGAGGGCGGCGACGGCTCGATCGACACCGAGCACTACCTCTTCACCGGCGACCGGGTGATGTTCTTCGGGCTCGAGACGATGGCCCGCGCGCTCCTCGGCCGGCCCCTGCCGCGCTCGCGCACGCTCGCCGGCGACCGCACCTTCCGCCGGCTCACCCGCGACTGGTCCGAGGGTGCGGTGCTCCAGATGGCCAACGTCGACGTGGAGCTCGACGAGAGCGTGCCGATGCCGTGGTCGGAGGTGAGCCTGGAGATGGTCGCCGACGGCGCCGGCATCACCACCCAGATCACGCTCCCGGCGGAGGACGAGGCGCTCGCCGACGTCAGCGACCTCGCGGCCCGCCTCCCGGACGGCGCGGTGGCCCGCATCGCGCTGGCGATCGACGCGGACACCGCGGCCGGGCTCGCGACGCCCTACGACCGAGATGACGAGCCGCTGCGCCCGCCGTACCCGCTGCTGTCTCGGGCCGAGGGCTTCGCCTTCGGCTGGTACCCGACGGTCGGTGAGGGCCTCTGGGACCGCTGGGTCGCCGCGGTGCGGGCCGGCGAGGAGATGGAGGCGGCGTTCGGGGACGCGGAGATCCCGTACCCGGCCGACGGCCAGCTCGTCACGCACGAAGGCCTCCGCTACGCCCGCCGCGGCGCGCTCCTCGTGGTCGGCACCCACGAGGCCGACGTGGTCGCCACCCGGGACCGCGCGCCGGGGGCCACCGAGCCGCGGGTCGCCTCCGGCTCGCTCGACGGCGCGCGCGCCTCGGCGATGGTGCTCGGCCTCGCCGGCGCGCTCTCCGCCGACGATCGCCGCCGCAACGGCCTGGGGTTCCTCGGCGCGATGGTCGGCCTCGGGCGCGAGCTGTCGTTCGAGGCGACGGTGGAGCGGGACACGGTCCGCGTCGTCACGCGCGCGCTCCCCAACCTGGCCGAGGAGGGCGACACGCGGCTGGTGATCGACCGCGCGCTCGAGAGCCCGCGCAACGCGATCGCCCTGCCGCGGCGGGTCCGCGACGCCGAGCAGGATCGCGCGCTGACGCTCGTGATCGAGACCTCGGATCCCGAGCTCGTCGCCGCGCGCCTCTTCGGCCGCCGCCGCCGGGTGCGCGCGCGGGTCGTCGGCCCCCGCCGGCTCGAGGTCACGGTGGCCACCGAGGCCGAGCCCGCGTCGTTGAGCGACGACGAGCGGACGCGCCTGCTCCACGCCGACCCGATCCTCGACCTGCGCGCCGCGTCGATCACCGAGGCGGCCGCCGCGCTCGCCCCGGCCGACGCCTCGCCCGCGGAGGTGGCCGCGGCGGTCTCGCGCTTCGTGTCCGAGCGGCTGCGCTACGAGCTGACGAGCGAGAACCTCGACGCCTCGACCATCCTCGCGCGCGGCCGCGGCGACTGCACCGAGCACGCGCGGCTCGCGGTGGCGCTGCTGCGGAGCCGCGGCATCCCGGCGACCGAGCGGGACGGCTTCGCGATCGCGGCGCGCGAGCTGGTCGCGCACGCCTGGGTCACCTACCACGACGGCGAGCGCTTCCGGGAGATCGACCCCACCGGAGGCCTCTCGACGGTCGCGGGCGCGCACGTGCCGATGTCGGTCACCGACGCGATGGCCCTCATCGGCATGGACGACCTCCGGGTCGTCGAGGTCCGCGCCGAGTAGGATCAGGGCAGGGCGTAGGTGCCGGTCGCGTGGGCGACGAGCGTCTCTCGATCGTCGCCGAAGATCTGGATCTCACCCACCGCCTGGCGACGGCCGAGCCGGAGCAGGCGGCCCTCTCCGTGGAGGTCCGCGCGGGGCGGCTTGCGCAGGAACCGGAGCGTCAGGTCGCTGGTGACGGCGAGCGGCTCCATGCCGATCCGGCTCAGCACCGCGCCGTAGAGGGCGGTGTCGGCGATCGCGAACATCGCCGGTCCGCTGACCGTCCCGCCGGCGCGCAGGGTCGTGTCGCTGGCCGGGAGCAGCACCGAGCAGGTGCCCCAGCCGATGGAGGTCACGCGGAGCCCCACCTGCGTGGTCAGCGGGATCGTCTCCCGCAGCAGGCGAGACAGCTCGTCGGCGGTGATGCGCGGCTCGGTCACCGGGGGAGCTTGGAGCCCGAGATCCCGGGTGGCAACGCCGCGCGTCGGCCTTAGAGAGCGGGCATGCCCCACTTCGAGCTGGTGAGCTTCGAGCTCTGTCCCTTCGTGCAGCGCAGCGTGATCACGCTGAACGAGAAGGGCGTCCCCTTCGACATCCGCTACATCAGCCTGAAGGACAAGCCGGACTGGTTCCTCGACATCTCTCCGCTCGGCAAGGTGCCGGTGCTGATCGTCGACGAAGACACCGTGCTCTTCGAGTCGGCGGTCATCAACGAGTACCTCGACGAGGTGACCGAGGGCCGGATGCTGCCCGAGGATTCGCTCGAGCGGGCCTACGGGCGCGCCTGGATCGAGCTCTCCTCCACCCTGCTCGGCGACGCCTGGCGCTTGCAGTCGGCCAAGGACGAGGAGGCCGCGACCACGGCGCTCGCGGAGGTCCGGAAGCGGCTCGAGAAGCTCGACGCCGAGGTGAAGGGGCCGTTCTTCTACGGGGCGGAGATGTCGCTGGTCGACAGCGCCACCGCGCCGGGGCTGCAGCGGCTGACCTGGATGGACGCGGTCGACGACTCGATCGACGTCTTCGCCGGCTTCTCGAACGTGCAGCGCTGGCGCGATCACCTGCTCGCCCGCGAGAGCGTGAAGAAGAGCACGGTGGAGGACATCCACGAGCGCTTCCTCGCGTCCCTCGATCGCATGGAGAGCTGGGTCGGCCGGTCGCGCCGCGCCTGATCACACGCTGGCGTGCACCACCGTGGGGAGGCGCACCTTCGTGGTCGCGCCCTCGAGGGGCCTCGCCGCCAGCTCGGCCCGCCTGCGCACGTGCCGCAGCCGCGTCCACTCGACGAGCGGCCGCCACGCCCACTGGGTGAGGTCCCGCTCGATGAGCAGGCGCCAGAGCGGGTTCGAGCGCTTGTAGAGGTAGGCCATCGCCAGGTACGGCGGCACCGCGCGCGGGTCGTCCGGCCGGCGTCGCCAGATCGAGGCCGCGCCGAAGGTGCGCTGGTAGAGCCACTCGTAGCCGCGCTGCAGCTCGTCCGGGCGCAGGTGCTTCGGACGGAAGACGACGTGCGCGGTGTCGTAGCGTCGCCAGTCCCGGTGCAGGATGCGGCCTTCGGCCTCGAGCTGCCGGAAGAGCGGCGTGCGCGGGTAGGGCGTGAGGATGTGATAGGTCGCGTTCTCGAGGCGGTTGTCCTCGACCCAGCTCGCGAGCTCGGCGAAGCAGTCGGCGCGATCGTGATCGAAGCCGACCACGAAGCTGCCGTTCACCTGGATGCCGTGGTCGTGGAGCAGGCGCACCCGGCGCGCGTAGTCCTCCGGCCGCGGCGTCTTCTTGCGGGCGTCGTCGAGGTTCTCGCCCGAGAGGCTCTCGAAGCCGATGAAGACGCCGGTGCAGCCGCTGAGCGCCATCGCGCGGACGAGCGACGGGTCGTCGGTCACGTCGATGGTCACCGCCGCGCTCCAGATGATCTCCAGGGGGCGCAGCGCCTCGCAGAGCTGGTGCAGGTAGCGCTTGGAGGAGCCGAGGTTGTTGTCGGTGAAGACGACGTAGGGCTGGCCGTCCTCCTCGATCTCGCGCGCGATCTGCGCCGGCTCGCGCATCCGGTAGGGCATGCGCAGCCCGTCGGTGGCGAGGTAGCAGAAGCCGCAGCGGTTGTGGCAGCCGCGGGTCGCGTTGAGGCTCGTGGTCGTGAGGAACGCGCGCCGCTTCAGCAGGTCGCGGCGGGGCGCGGGATCGGCGGCGTAGTCGCTGCGAAAGTCGACCTCGTAGCGAGGCGCGAGCCGGCCGGCGGCCGCGTCGCCCAGGATCCGGCCCCAGAGCTGGACTCCGTCGCCGAGCGCGAGCGCGTCGGCGTGCGGCGCGCACTCCTCCGGGCAGGAGATCACGTGCAGCCCGCCGAGCACGACCTTCGACCCCATCGCCCGGTAGGCCCGAGCGAGCGCGAACGCGCGGTCGGCGAAGGTGAGGTGCACGGTGATCCCCACCACCGCGGGCGGCGGGTCCGCCGGGGCGGCGCCGCTCAGCAGGTTCTCGTCCCAGTAGGCCACCTCCCAGTCGGGCGGCGTCGCGCCGGCCACGCTGGTGAGCGCGAGGGTGGGCGTCAGCACGTGTTTGCCGAAGCTGGCGTGTGGATCCTTCGGGTAGAACGGGTTGATCAGCAGCGCGGTCTTCGGCCTCGGCCGGCCGGCCGCGCGGGGCAGGGGAGGCGGCTCGCGGAAGGGCCGGGGGAGCGGGCGCGGCTTCACGTGCTCGCGGAAGGGGGCGTCGGGGGCGATGGTCATCGCGACTCGGACAGCCGGTCGGGCCGGAACGTTGCCGCCGATCGACCGAGCGGTCGCGAGCGGGCGCCGAGCGGTCGTGGGGCCCGCCTGAGCCAGCCGCGCACCCGCCGCTTGCCGGCGAGGTTCATCGCGAACGAGACGCCGATGAGCCAGAGATCCAGCCCCACCGAGGCGCGCCGGGCGTAGAGGGCGTCGAGCGCGCGCGAGTGCCGGGCGCTCACGCCCCCGAAGACCTGCGCGAGCCCGGTGATCCCGGGAAGCACCGCGAAGCGCGCGTCGTGCTCGGGCCCGGTCCAGCCGAGGCGCGCCACGTCGGCGGCGGTGAGCGGCCGCGGCCCGACGATCGCCATGTCCCCGCGCAGCACGCAGAGGAACTGCGGCGTCTCGTCGATCCCGGTGGCCCGCAGCCAGCGCCCGACCCGGGTGACCTCCCCGTCCCGCATGGTGCGCAGCTTCGGCACCACGAAGGGCACGCGGTCTTTGCCGAGGCGCGATTGGCGGAAGATCGCGGGGCCGCCGTCCTCCAGGCGGATCAGCGCGGCCGCGCCGAGCTGGAGCGGCAGGAAGAACCCGGTGGCTCCGCCCGCGAGCACGAGATCCAGGACGCGCCGGCTCATGGACAGAGAATGCCACGGGCGCCCCGAAGCATTCCTCACGCCTCTTTCACCGCCCGCACGAAGGCGCGGATCCCCTGCAGGAGCTCGCGGTCCCGGGTGAGGCGGGCCACCGAGCGCTCGAGCTCGAGCAGCACCTCGTCCATCTTCGCGTCCACCGCGGTGAGGCGGGAGCGCGCCTCGTGTCGATCGGCGCTCTGCTGCGCCTCGAGCGCGTCGTCCCGGTCGCGAAGCGCCGGCAGCTCCCGCTCTCGCAGCGCGGAGAGCTCGTGCTCGAGGGTCTCCACCCGATGGCGGAGCGCGACCACGTCCTCGCGCGGGTGACGGGTGCGGGCGTGCAGCGCGTCGAGGCGCGCGCTCACGTGGCGGTAGAAGGCGCCGAGCGGTCGCAGGCCGATGGCCACGAGGTAGGCGGCCGCCAACCAGTAGCCGAGCGCGCCCTCGGTGAGCCAGGCGGTGAGCGCGAGGCCGCCGGCCGCGCCGACGTGGAGCGACAGGCACAGGGCGAGCAGCCGGGGCGCGAGCCGCCTCGCCTCCGCGCGGTCGGCCTCGCTGACCTCGATGCCGCGCGCGGTTCCGTCGGCCTGCTCCGCCGCGAGCCCGCGCGCGCCGAAGTAGAGATCCCACGGCAGCCAGACCACGAGCCACAGCCCGCCCAGCGCCACCGCGCCCATCACCAGCTCCAGCGCCCGCTCCATGTCGAGCCAGCCCAGCCAGCCCGAGAGAAGGAGCGCCCCCACCAGCAGCGTGAGGACCCACGCCGCGCCCATGCCGATCCGTCGCATGACCGCTCGATCGGCAACGCGCGTGCCCGCGGTCGGACCCGGCGCGTCGATGTCGACCGAGGGGGACCGCGTACACGCGGTGCCCGCCTCGATCGCATCAGGTGATCATCCGGCCGCCTTCCAGTCCGACGAGGACTCCTTCTCCTTCTTGGTGTCGCGGCAGTCGCGGCACTCCCACGCGTCCGCCGGGCGGAGGCTCTCCATGCGGCGCTTTCCGCAGAGGACGCAGGTGATGGGCAGGGTCAGGATGGCGCTCATGAAATCTCCATCAGAGGGTTTCGGCCTTCCCCATGATCACACGTCGTGCCGCCCCTCGTCTGCGCCCCTTTCTGGTGATCTCCATGCGGCGATCTGCCCCGGTCAGCCAAAGAGCACGTCGGTGCGCAACACGTATTTCGTCCCACGGACCACCGGCTCCGACGCGTGCAGGAGCGAGTGCTGGAAGAGCACGGCGCGTCCTGGGGCCGGGGCGACCCGGCGCGCCAGGCGGGTGAAGGTCGTCTCCCCGCCCTCCTCGACCGCCGAGAGGTAGACCATCAGGGTCAGCCGGCTGCGCCGTCCGTCGAGCTCCACCCAGCCGTCGCGGTGCGTCGCGAAGCGCTCGCCCGGTCCGTATCGGTACACCCGCAGCCGCGGGTTCAGGCCGACCGCGCGCTCGCCGTGCAGCGTCGGCAGCGCCGGCCCGGCCCGCTCGAAGAGCAGGCGCTCGAGCGCCGCGTCCTCGAGGTCGACCCGCGTGTTGTTCCGGACCTCGGGGTTCAGCCGGGCGCCGTCCCGGTAGGCGATGGTCGCCGCCTCGAAGCCGCGCCGCTCCGCGTCGGCGATGACGCGCGCGCACTCCTCGGCGGAGAGGAAGCCGTCCACGGTCAGCACGTCGGGCGCGTCGGGATCGATCGGGGCGTATCGCGGCACGCCCCGACGCTACCCGTCCGCGTCGAGCCAGGCGAGGGCGCTCGCCTCGTCCTCGAAGTAGCGCAGCTCGCCGCTGAAGAGCGCCTTGGAGAGCGCGACGCCGAACGCCTCGAGCCGCCGCTCGCCGACCACCGCGATCTTCTCCATGTCGTTCCGGTGCTGGAGGTCGAAGCCCAGGTCCTCGATCAGCGCGCCCACCGTCCAGCCCTTGAAGTCGAGCAGGCGCACCATCATGCGGAGCTTCCCGCCGAGCTCCATCGCGTGCTCGAGCTGCGGCACGAGCCGGTGGTAGTCCGCCTCGGTCAGCTTCCCGGTGGCCTCGACGACGACCCGGCTCCCGTTCCGCTCGCGCAGGTGCAGCATGCTCCGGAGCTAGCCCCCACGGCGCCTCCGTCGAGCGGCGCTGGTAGACTGTCCCGGTGACGACCTGGTCTCGCGGCCTCCAGGCGGCTCGGCTGACGCTCTCGGCCCTGCTCGCGGTGGGCTGCGTCGTCCCGGCCGACGTGCTCGAAGACCGCCCGTGCCCCTGCGCGCCCGGCCATCACTGCGGCCCGAGCGGCGTGTGCCTGCCCGGAGACGCGCCCGACGCCGGCCGGCCCGACGACGCCGGTCGAGACGGAGGCCCCGCCGACGGAGGCCTGACGGACGCTGGTCGGGACGCTGGTCGGGACGGAGGCGCGCCGGACGCCGGCCCCGCCGGTCCCGTCGCGAGCTACGCCTGCGAGGCGCTCGACGGCGCCTTCGTGCGCGACGTCAGCGGGGCCGCGCGGGACGGGCGCTGCGACGCCGCGGGCTGCCCCGACGTGGTCGCCGGCCGGGTGGGGAACGGCTGCGACTTCACCGCCGAGTCGCGCCGGCTGCGCGTGTCGTACGACCCGGTCTTCGTGCCCGACGTCCCGCCGGGCAGCGGCGTCGACTTCAGCGTCGCGCTCTGGCTCTACCTCCACGACCCCGCGCCCGAGACCGTGAGGAGCCAGTCGGCCATCGGGCTCCCCGCCGGCTCGGGCTCCGCCAACGTGTGGCAGCTCTTCCTCAACGCTTCGTCCGGCGCGCCGCGGCCCGGCTTCATCACCACGAACGACGTGGAGATCCGCTCCGTGTACGCGACCGACCCGCTGACCCTCGAGCGCTGGACGCACGTCGCGCTGGTCTACGCCGGGGGCGACAAGCTCGTGTACGTCGACGGAGTGGAGGTCGCGCGCGCCGAGGGCGAGACCGTCATCCCCAGCAACCAGGACGTGCTGATCGGCGCCGACGAGAACGACGGCTCGCGCCTCGTCTTCCCGCTCGACGGGGTGCTCGACGAGATCCACGTCTTCGACCGCGCCCTCTCCCGGGACGAGGTCGCCGCCCTCGCCCGGGGAGAGTGACGCTCGGCGACGAGCGGATCTAGGCTGTGCTCATGGATCCCTCGCTGCGGTTGCTCATCGGCGCGTGCATCTACGTCGCGTTCGCGGACCGAGAGCTCGACGCCGACGAGCGGCGGGTGCTCCGGGAGCTCATCGTCAAGCGCGCCCCGCTGCCGCCGGGCACGATCGACCGGCACATCGTCGAGGTGCTCACCGAGATGGCGATGGAGGACCCGCTCGAGTGGGTCCGGGACGCGGCCGCGGACGCCGACCTCGCGTCGACGCGCGACGCGCTCGTCTGCGCGGTGCAGGAGGCGCGGAGCCACGGCGTGCACCAGATCGAGCGCGACCGCGTGCTCGAGGTGGCCGGCGCGCTCGGTCTCGACGCCGAGGAGGCCGAGACCCTGCTCGGCCGCGTCCAGTAGCGGAAAACCTCAGGATGACCAGCGTTTGTGCGGCTCGGCGGACCCCCGCGTGGAGGGGGAGCTGCGTGAATGAATGTCCTCTGCAGGGTACCACCGTATTGAGTCGTAGAATTTTCTACAAATAGGGTACGGATTCCGCTCGGACTGCCGTACCTTGCGGTACGCGAGCGCGGCGCCGAGCCGATTTCCCGTTCGCGTCGGCGCCTCGACGTGACCTCACCCCGCTTCACCGCCTCGTCTCTACTGCTTCTCATCGCCCTCGCCGGGGCCGGCTGCTCGGGGGACTCTCATCCCCCCGATCTCGCCTGGGAGTACGACTTCCGGCGCGACGCCTTCACCTTCGAGAACTTCGCGCTCGAAGACCGCGGGATGCCGATGAGCGCCGACCTCGCGGCGCGCATGTTCGGCGCCGACGTCACCTGCGTCGGGGGCGCGCTCCCCTGCACGCCGACGCCCGAGGCCGCCGCCTGGATCGCGGAGTCGAACATCGCGCTGCGGGCCGGCTACAGCGAAGGCTTCGCGATCCTCTCGATGTTGTTCGCGACCGGGGACCTCTCCCCGTCCGACTTCGGCGCCGAGACCGCGGCGGAGCTGGTGCTGCCCGGCAACATCGCGCTGCAGGCCGAGCTCGCCTACTGGTCGGCGTCGCAGTACGCGCTGCCCCCCACGACCAACCGCCGCTTCACCGCCGAGGACGTGATGCAGTTCCTCGTCGAGGAGGCCTTCGCCGAGGGCGGCGAGCGCTACCGGTTGGCGATCGCGCGACGCACCGAGGCCGGGTTCGACTTCGCCCACGCGCTGGTGCCCATCGGCTACTACCGCGGCGAGCGCGCCGACCTCTACTTCCTCCGCGTCTACGACAGCAACCGCCCGCAACTCGAGCAGGTGATCCGCATCGACGAGGGCGCCGGCACCTGGACCTACGACATGCCGCTGCCCGACGGCAGCTCCGTGCTCTACGAGGGCACGCGAGAGAACGGCAACGCGCTCTACTTCGCGCCGATCGCGGCCCGCCGCGGGGTGCTGCCCGCGCCCTTCGAGCGCGACGGGATCTCCGTCTCGACCGAAGGCGGCCTGTCGGCGCTCGCGTCGGTCGGCGACGCGCGGGTCGGCGTCCAGGGCGGCGCGGTCATCGAGGAGAACGGCGCGGCGCTCGTGCCGGTGTTCGCGAGCTGCCGCTGCGGCTCGCGCGGCCCGATGCGCATGACGATCCCCGCCAGCGGCGGCAGCGACGTCGAGCTCACCTACTCGGGCGGGATCGGCATGGACGAGGAGGGCGGCGGCAGCGTCGTCGTGAACCGCCCCGGCCACTTCTCGGTGGAGATCACCGGGATCGACGGAGACGCCTCCGAGCAGGACACGGTCCGGGTCACCGAGGGCGGCGAGCTGACCGTCGCCTCGCGATCGGGGACCCCGGTCCGGGCGCGGGTGACCTACCAGACCGAAGACGGCGAGGTCGAGGTCACGGTGGTGGTCGACGACGGCGCGGACAGCGTCTCGGTGCGCCTCACCCCCGAGGGCAAGGTCGAGGTCGACAGCACCGGCGTCGACGAGGGAGAGACCACGCAGGTCACCGTGACCCGGCGCGAGCCCGACGGCACCGCGACCACCAGCGAGACCAGCTACACCAGCGACGGCGAGGACACGAGCCGGGTCGCCGTCGATCCGGAGACCGGCGAGACGACCGGCGTCGAGCTCCTGCAGCTGTGCGCCAATGGCGTCCAGGACACAGGTGAGACCGACGTGGACTGCGGCGGCACCGTCTGCGGCGGCTGCGACGTGGGGCTGTCGTGCGAGGAGAACGCGGACTGCAACGGATTCTGCTCGCGCGGGACATGCCGCAATGATGCTTGCGAAGATGGGGTTCTGAACGGAACAGAGACGGACACCGACTGCGGGGGCACCCTCTGCGCGCCATGCGCCGCGCCCCGCGCCTGCCTCGTGGGCTCGGACTGTGAGGATGGGGTCTGCGTCGCGGAGACGTGCCGCGTGACCGCCTCGCCGAGGCTCTCGGTCCGAGGCCTCTCGCCCGGCTCGACGCTCGGGTTCGACGTCGTGGTCGACGGGGTCGCGACGCGTCAGACGCTCTCGCCCTCGACCGCGGCGGACGTCACGCACGTGCTGCCGCTCGGCTACGCCTTCGACGTTCGGCTCGACAACAGCGACCCCGCGCTCAGCTGCGTCTTCATCCGCAACATCACGGGATGGAGCGGCGAAGGCTCCCCCACCCTCAGCGGTACGGTGCGGCCCACGGAGCTCGACGTGGCGATCGTCGATTGCTCGTACTCGACGGCAGCGGTCCGCGCGAACGTCCAGGGCCTCCCGCCCGGCGCGGTCCTCCGGATCACCCGCGACCTCGACGGGACCGCCGACACGGTGAGCTTCAACCAGAACGGCCTGTTCACGTTGGGGAGCGCGGTGAGCTACCGGCTCGCGATCCTGTCGCAGCCCGACCCCGTCACGTACGGGGGCTCGCTGGTAGACACCACCTGCAACTTCGATGTTGGCGGCGCGCTGGTGACCGACACCGGCTTCCGCATGCCCTCGCGCCCCGAGAGCGTCGCGCTGCGCTGCTCGGTCACGAGCCGCCCGACCGGGGACGCTGGCGTGGGCATGGACGCCGGCGTCGACGGGGGGCGTGACGCCGGCATGGTGGCCGACAGTGGCGTCGACAGCGGCGTGGACAGCGGACCCCCGCCGAGCTGCATGAGCGGCTGCTCGGCCGTCTTCGACGTGCCGACCGCCGACGGGGTCGCGCCGTCCGGCACCTTCACCGTGCCCGCGATGTGCACCCAGGTCTTCGTGGCCGCGTGGGGCGCCGGCGGCGGCGCGGGCGGTCAGGAGACCGGCTTCCCCCCCGACCGTTCCTACGGGGGCGCGGGCGGCTACGTGGAGGGCACGCTCCCGGTCACCCCCGGCGACGTGTTCACGGTGTGGGTCGGCCAGGGCGGCGAGATGGCCGGGGTGTCGGCGGTCTTCGGCACCGCGTCGATCGGCTCGCTCTACGGCACCCCCGCCAGCGGGGGCGACGGCGACGGCGACGGAAGCTTCAGCGCCGGCGGGGGCAGCGGCGGCGGGCTCACCTCGGTCCGCCAGACCGGCAGCGCGACGCTGCAGTTCTCGGTCCCCGGCGGAGGCGGCGGCTCCAGCGACGCGTTCGCGGCGCCGGCCGGCAGCGGCGGCGACGCCACCAGCGGCGGAGCCACCGGCCCGGGCGGCGAGGATGCGCCGTCGGGAGACGGCGGCGGCGGCGGCGGCGCGGGCGAGCCCGGCGGCGTCGGCGGCTCCGCCTTCACCTTCACCGACGCGAGCGGCGGCGCCTTCGGGGTGCTCAGCGGGGCGCTCACCCCGATGAGCTCGTCGACCGGCAACGCCGTCAACACGGGGTCCCCGGACTACGCCCTCTGCACCGCGCGGAGATCGGCGGCGGCGAGCGAGCCCGGCGGCGTCGGCACGACGTACGGCGGCGACGGCTGTGTGGTGATCCGATGCGTGCCCTGAGCGTGGACGAACCGGCAATGAGAGGCGACGTGAAGAACAGCAGAACGATGATGCGCCTGACGCTGCTGGTGGCGCTCGCCGCGAGCGGCTGCGGTGGCGAGGACGTGACCGGGGAGGAGAGCGGGCTCGACCCGACGCTCGAGTGTCCCGAGGGGTTCATCGGGTGGAACTACCGGACCCATCCCTCCGCCGAGCTCACCGACGAGCAGCTGCGGGATCCGGATCGACTCGACGTCGACGACGGGGACGCGACCTTCGACGGGCCCTTGCCCATCCCCGTCGCGATCGACATCGACGCGGTCACCTGCGACGAGGACGAGGGCACCGACACCGCCGAGGCGTCGACCGCCGCCGCGCGGCGCGCCTGCGCGGGCAGCCGCGGGACCTGCGACTTCACCGTCGCCTGCGACAACCCCGGCGCCCGCACCGTGCGCTGGAACTGCGGCCTCGGTGACCTCGACCCGGAGACGGGCGCACCCCGCCGATACCAGATCGTCTACGACACCGCGGCGCCGCTCGAGGACACCGACGGGGTCGACACGTGGCAGGTGACCTGCAACCCGCCGGAGCGCGCGGTGAGCCCTCGCGCTCCCCGCAGCGCCTGCGTGCCCGCGCACTGTTACGGCCCGTCGCGACGCGACGAGATGCTCAACTGCGTGGCCGACGAGACGATGTCCGTGATCACCGGCTCCGACGACGAGCGCGTCATGCCCGGCGGGACCCTCGCCATCGACGGCCTGACAATCTCGGCGACCCCGATCGCGGGGGACGTCGACTACTCCGGCCCGATGGACGGCACCACGCTGTACGCGCCGGGCGCGGAGATGGGCGTCGTCGTGGTGAACACCACCGAGCAGACCATCCCCGTCGACCTCTGGGTCGGGAACCACGTCCGGCACGCGGACTCCAGGGCCGACACCTACGGCTTCGTGTGCTCACTGGGGCGTCAGCTCCTCGAGCCGACCGGTCCCGAGGGGCGGGTCATCAGCCTTCGTATCCCCATGTCCTGCTCTGAGGGGGTCCGCGCGCAGCGTGCTCCTTGGGGCTACCTCACCGGCGCGATGCTCATGGCGTCGCTCACCTCCGACGTCTTCTACCAGTCGGGCGAGGACCGGTGCGCCGTCAATCCCCCCGCCTTCTTCTACGACGCGCAGGGTCGAAGCTTCGACGTCGGCGGCTACTACCTCCAGCGGGTCGTCGCCGCGGCGAGCATGCCCCTGAGCGGACGTCCCTTGCCCTATGTCACGGTGGTGCCGTCCACCGCTCGGCTCGTGGAGCCGCTGATGGTGGTGAACACCCGCCCCAACCGTCGGGTGACCCTGGAGGTGGAGACCGATCTCTTCGTGGTCGGCGACAACCCCGCGAACCCCTACGCGTGGTCTGCTCCTGAGGGGGCCGCCGACCCAAACATCCGGCTCCATGCGTACATCCGCCTGCCGAGGTTGGAGGGCCAGCCCGAGCGACGCCCCATCCGCGTCGGCGTCCAGACTCTCCCGTGGGACGGTCGCAGCTCGAACCAGCGCATCGCGTTCTCGCTCTCCCGCGAGGCGCGGCGAACGCTGATGGAGCTCCCGGACGCCTACGAGGGCGTCGACCTCACGCTGAGTCTGCATTTCCACACCCGCGCCAACGTCAACCTGATCCGGATCCCCTTCGAGCGGGCGGAGCAGAGGCTGCCCTTCCGCATCATCCGCGACCGGTTCGTCGAGCCGGTGGTCGGCCAGGGGCCGCTCTGGGAGGGTGGCGGTCAGGCGCGCGGCGACAACGCCGCCAACGCCTCCACGGACACCGACCAGGGCGTCGCGCAAGCCTGCACGGCCGCCGGGTGTGAGAACGACTTCGCCGCCGACGCCGCCTCGGGGGGGGACATCGCGCAGTCGCTCTACGCGGTGGACGCGGCGAGCGAACACCAGCGCGGCTCCGGCGACGTGATGTCGGTCGAGGCGGGACAGGTGGTCGAGGTCGCGGGCGTGATGACCATGGACCGGGTCGAGACCGACCTGGCGCGCCCACCCGCGGTGGACGCGTCGGAGCCGGTCGAGGTCACGATCGAGCCGCCCTGGGACGCGGCCATCATGGCCCTCAACTCCACCCCGTTCTTGCCCCCGGCGCCGCTCGTGCGCGAGTGGACTCGCGGCCGCTACGCGGGCGTCGAGGGCCTGGGCCTCGCGGTAGGCGTGAAGGGCAGCTTCAGCATCGGGCCGCTCCCGGTGAACTTCGTCGCGGTGGCGTCGGTGGGCGTCGGGGTCGCGCTCAAGCTCGGCGCGCAGTTCGCGCCGAGCGAGGACGACGACGAGGCCTACCCCTGCATCCAGGCTCCCGGCGGCGCCGTGCCGGACGGCGCCTACCCGCTCGGCTCCTCGGTCGTGAGCGGGTGCCTGGTCCCGTCCGGTACGGAAACCGCCGCGTTCCAGGCGGCGTCCGACGCGTGCGCGGAGCTGGGCGGTCGGCTCGCCGAGCCGCAGGACGCTTCCGAGGCGGCGGCGCTCGCCGCGCTCGCTCGCGGCGCCACCTGGGTCGGTGGTCAGCGCGCCACCTACCACCCCGATGCGCAGTGCAACTCGAACTACGACGCGACCCGCTGCGGTGCCGAGCTCCAGACGTCATTGCGCTGGCTTTCCAACAGCGATGAGATCGCCGGCGGAAGCGGCACTGGCGCCCTCACCTACGCGAGCGGCGGGCTCGCGAGCAGCTTCGCTCGCGGAACGCTGATGCCGAGCGGCACCACGCCCTCTGGCCTCGCCATGGTGGCGCCCAGCGGTGGCGGCCGGCCGGTGCTCGTCGCCACCCCACTGTCCGAGGAGCTGCCCTTCGTCTGCCAGTTCGACCGAGTGAGGCAGGCCGACTTCTTCCGCATGTCGCTGGGCCTCGAGCTCGCCGCCGGCGCCGGAGTGGGGGTCGCGATCTGCACGCCGAGCGACGAGGTCGGTGTGTGTGTCACCGCCTCGATGACGTTCATCGCAGCGAAGATCACCCCGACGCTCTCGAACACGATTCACCACCTCACCTTCGCGGACGACTCCACCGGGGTCGCCGGCGCCTACGGCATCGAGGTGCCGTGGGAGGTCCGGGCGCTCGAGGGCGAGATCCGGGCCGAGGTCCGCATCCCGGTCCTCTTCACCACGCTCACCTTCGGGTGGCCGATCATCAAGTACCAGGGGCACGTGATCGCCGAGGGCAGCCTCTACGAGCAGAGCTTCCCCTACTTCCAGAGGTTCCGATGAGGCGACACGCCCTCCCGATCGGCGCGGCGCTGGCCGCAGCCGCAACCATCGTTTACTTCGCCGCCGGGGACTCGTCCGCGCCGACCGGAGCGACCTCCGAGCCCGCGACGCCCGTCTTCGCGGCCCCGCGGCCGAGCGCCGACTCGTCGTCGCACGCGTCGTCGGGCCGAAGCTGGGGCTGCCGGTTCTCGGCGGACGACCGGCTGGCGTACGAGGTCGAGGTCGTCACCCGCGCCGAGCGCTCGGATGTCCCGGGAGCGGAGCGACGGTCCTTCGAGCTCGAGCAGCGCGCGGCGTTTCAGCTCCACTTCGAGACGCTGCGACCGACGTCGGATGAGGGCGCGGTGCTGCTCGCCCGGATCGCGCGCCTCGAGGCGAGCGCGATCGATGGGGCGCACCGCCTGCTCGCTCCCTTCGTCCTGCGGGTCGGAGAGGACTGCGCGATCGAGGCGTTCGGGCGCCACGAGGACACCCTCCGCGCCGACGCGCGCATCCAGCAGTCGCTCTCGGCGGAGCTCGGCTTCGTCTGGCCCGAGACCGACCGGGTCTCGGCCGAGCGGATGGACGCGCTCGGCGCGTTCACGGCCACCTTCGAGCCCGCCGGCGACGCCTCGGCGCGACAGGTGCTCCGTCGGGTGACGCGATACGACCGCTTCTGGCAGCCGGCCGAGCTCGCCGCCGCGCCGGTCGCGAGTCACGCGGTGATCGAGCTGGGCCAGGGGCCCTTCTTCGCGGACCTCGAGTCGACGCTGGAGCTTCGCGGCGACGGCGGCTTCACCCGCACCCGGGTCAGCGCTCGCGCGCTCGCCTCGAGCGGCTCGGTGATGCGGGGCGCGGCCCGCGAGCTCGACGCGTACGTCTGGGAGAACCTCCTGCCCCGCACCTTCGAGCGCCGCGCGGGCCGGCCGATCACCCTCGCGGATCGTCGCCGTCAGGACGCGGTGCGACAGCACACCTATCCCCAGACGCTGGCGAGCTACCTCGGCCGCGTCGAGCGAGACGTCGGCTTCCAGGACACCTGGCCGCCGCTCACGGACTACCTCGAGGCGCGCCCCGAGGCGGCCGCGCGGCTCGTTCGGTCGATGCGCGACGGCGAGCTCCCGACCAACGCGACCGCGGGCGCCTACGTGGCGCTCTCCCGCACCCGTACCCCCGAGGCCCTCGGGGTGCTGCGAGAGGTGATGCACGACGAGGCGGCGCCGAGCTTCGAGCGGACGCGAGCGATGTTCGCGCTGATCGACCGAGACGACGTCGACGTGAGCGACGCGCAGTACATGGCGTCGAAGGCGGCGGCGATCACCAGCGACGAGCCGTCGGAGCGCATCCTCGCCCGGGAGGCGATGCTCGCGGTGGGTGCCATCGCCGGGCAGCACCCGAGCGACGACGCCATCGGCGGGGTGGCGGAGAGCGCCATCATGGACGGGCTGGCCACCGCCGAGGAGCCGCTCGATCTGAGGCCCGTCTTCGGCGCGATCGGCAACATGCGGAGCCCGCGGACGCTGAGCCTGGTCGTCGGCTTCACCGAGAGCCCGGAGCCCGAGGTCCGGCAGTACACCAGCCGGGCGCTCCGCCGCATGGACCCGCTCGACACCACGCCGCTCGTGGTGGAGTGGCTGGGGCGCGAGCGGCACCCGCGCGTGCTGCGCAGCCTCTACCGAGTGCTCGACCGCGCGCACCTCGACGCGGGCGTGGCGCCGAGCGACGCGCTCGTCGAGCGGGCGGTGAGGGATCTACGGACCCAGCCCGACCGCATCACCCGGGTCGCGCTCATCCGGCTCCTCGGCCGCGCGGCGGGCCGCTCGCCGGAGGCACGGGCGGCCTTGGTCGCTCAGATCCCGGTCGAGACGGAGTGGTTCCGGCGCGGGCGTGACCAGAGCGCGTACGACATCTTGCACCGCGTCCTCCAGCGCGGCGGGCACTGGCCGTCGAGCCACGGCGGAGACGGAGCGGACCGATGAGACTCACGATCGCCTGTGTGACGGCAGCCACCCTCCTCGCCGCCTGCGAGGAGAGCCCTCCCGGCATGGTGCCGGACAACCCTCCCCGCGCGCTCCCGGCGACGGGCATCGAGGAGCCGTTCCCCCGCGTCCCGTATGACGGGGGCCCGGTCGACGTCGCGCCGATCGAGGAGCTGACGTGCTGCGACGTGACCTTCGCGATCGCGGCCGACCAAGACGAGGGCGAGGTCGAGGCGTACCTCTACGGTTCGGACCTTCCGCTCGCCGATGGGGTCCGCCTCGAGCGGGTCGCCGACACCTGGTCCGGCTCGGTCTGCATCCCGGCTGGCTTCGACGGGAGCTACTACTACGACGTGGGCCTCGACATCGGCACCGGCACGCCCTTCTACGTGCGTCGCACGAACGAGAGCGCTCCCGCCGCCGACACCGCCTCCCCCTCGAACGCGCTCCAGGTCCCCGAGGACGGCACCTGCCCCGCGGAGCTCGCCGCCCACGGGAGCTGACCGCGAGGCTTGCGCGTTTCGGCTTCCGCGCGGGCGGTGCTAGGCTGCCCTCGTGGAAGAGAAGGTCACCTTCGCGGACCTGGGTCGCGACCTCCGTCGCTACGGCAAGGTCCTCTTCGGGTTCGTCGGGCTGATCTTGGCCCTCGAGATCGTGAGCTGGGTGGCGCCGATCGACGCGCTCGGAGTGCGCCCGCGAGAGACCGTCGGCCTGATCGGGGTGCTCACGCATCCGTTCTTGCACGGCGGTCTCGGGCACGTGCTCGGCAACGCGGTCGGCATCCTCGTCTTCGGCGGGATGGTGGTGCTGAAGGAGGAGCGCGATCTCTACGTGACCGCCGCGCTCTCCGCGCTGATCGGCGGGCTGGGCATCTGGCTGATCGGCCGATCCGACACCAACCACATCGGAGCCAGCGGCGTGGTCTTCGGCCTCTTCGGCTACCTGCTCTCGACCGGGTGGTTCGAGCGGCGGCTCGGCTCGATCGCGCTGTCGATCGTCGTGCTCCTCGTCTGGGGCAGCTTGCTCCTCGGGATGTCTCCGCTCCAGACCTTCGTCTCCTGGGAGGGGCACCTCTTTGGCTTCGCGGGAGGCGTCCTGGCGTCCTACCTCCTCGCCCGCGCGCGTCGTTAGGGCCGCGACGATGGGGGCCGCGAAGATGAAAGGCGCGCTGCTTCGCGCGGCGCTCGCCTGGTACGAGGAGCGGCACGGGGCCGAGGCGCGCGGCCGCCTGATCGCGGGGCTGCCCGACGGTCACCCGTTCGCGCCCGACGACGCGGCGCTCGGGGTGCTGGCTACGGAGTGGTACGCGGCCGAGCACGTGCACGCGGTGCTCGACGCGCTGGCCGAGGGGCGGAGCGACGAGGAGCGAGAGGCGCTCGCCCGGGAGATCGCGGCCGCCACCGTCGAGCGCGTCCGCCACGGGGTCTACCGGTACCTGGTGCGCAAGCTCGTGTCGCCGGGCTTCTACGCCCGCCACATCCAGCGCCTCTGGCGGCAGGTCCACACCACCGGGAGCCGCGAGATCACCGTCGACGACGCGGCCCGGCGCGCCGTCTCCTCCACCCGCGACTGGGCCGGCCACCACCCGCTCCTCTGCCTGATCGCGAGCCACACCGTCGCCGCGTTCTTCGAGACGATGGGCCTCGAGGGCGTCGAGGTGGAGCGGGTCGCCTGCGTCTCCGCGGGCGACGACGCGTGCGTCGCCGAGCTGCGCTGGCGTTGACCGCGCTCTGATATCCTCGGCCGGCGTGTCCGACCGACAGGTGATCCACGGCTGCCTCTCCTTCGCCCCGGGGGCCCTGAGCGAGGCGCTGGACGCGCTGGCCGACGAGCTCGATCCGTTGATCGTCGAGCTGCTGCGCGAGGCGCGGGTCGAGGACGACCTCCTCGTCCTGACCGAGGACGGCTTCTTCCCCGCGTCGCTCTGGCACGACTGGACCGGCGCGGTGGCCGAGCTCACCGCGGTCGCGCAGGCGGGGCTGGTCGCCTGCGTCTACCAGGGCGACGGCGACGAGATCCTGGCCCTCGAGGCCTCGGGCGGCCGGCCTCGGGCGCGGCTCGGCGAGCCGTCCGCGCCGGGCTGGTTCGAGCTGACCGGCGGCCCGCGGCGCTACGCGCGGCGAGGCGGGGAGGGCGCGCTCGAGCTGCGCCCGGTGGAGGTCGCGCCCCGGGTGTTCGCGCTCCGGATCGACGACGCCGAGGAGGACTTCAACGACCTGCTCGGCGTGACCTACCTCGCCCCGGACGGCGACCGCCTCTACGTCGTCGACGCCTACGGCGCCGCGCAGCTGAGCGCCCTCGATCTCTCCGCGCCGAGCCCCGCGCTCCAGCTCGCCGTCGACGCCGCCCAGGGCGGGACCCGGCTCGTGCACCTGCCCGGCAGCGAGGTGCTCCAGCTCTGGCGCGTGGAGAGCCCGGCCGACGCCGACGAGCTCCGCGTGCGCGTCACCGAGCACTTCGTCTCGACCGACGCGCGCGACCATCGCGAGCGCGCGCTCCGCCCGCCCCTCGAGCGCACGCTCTCCTTCGCGCGCGGCCGCGGTCTCGTGCGCGCCGAGCTGCCCCGCGTCGAGCTGGTGCTCGCGCCGCCCGAAGCGGTCGAAGCTCCCGAGCGGACGGGGCTGGTGCTCGCGATCCTGGTGGGGCTCGTGATCCTCGGCCTGCTGGTGCTCTGGATCGCGCCCTGGTGAGGTCAGCCCTCGGCGTTCTTCTTCTTCTTCAGCAGGTAGATGGCGAGCCCGACGCCCCCGATCGTCGGGAGGCCGAGGGCGCAGCAGATGCCGCCGATGATGATGAGCTCGCCGAGGCTGATCCCGAAGGCTCCCGGCGGCGCGACGTCCAGCAAGACGGTGAGCATGCCGAAGCCTACCCTCAGGCGGCCGCGCCGCGCCCGGCCTCGGTCGGGTCGTAGCCGAGGTGGGCGGCGAGCTTGCGCTCGGCGTCCTCGACCGACTCCCCGCGCCGCTTCGCGTAGTCCTCGATCTGCTCGCGGGTGACGCGGCCCACCGAGAAGTACCGGGCCGCCTCGTTCGCGAGGTAGAGGCCGCTGACGCTCGCCGCCGGGACCATTGCGTTCGACTCGGTCAGATCCATGCCGACCTCGCGCGCGCCGAGCAGGTCGAAGAGCGCCGGCTTGTCGTCGTGATCGGGGCAGGCGGGGTAGCCGAGCGCGGGGCGGATGCCGCGGTACTTCTCGGCCCGGAGCGCGTCCTGGTCGAGGTCCTCGTCCGCGGCGTACCAGGCCTTGCGCACGCGGTGGTGGAGCAGCTCCGCGAAGGCCTCGGCGAGCCGGTCGGCGAGCGCCTTGGTCATGATCGCGTGGTAGTCGTCGTGGTCGGCCTCGAACTCGGCCACCAGCTTCTGCACGCCGACCCCGCAGGTCACGGCGAAGCCGCCGACCCAGTCCATCTGGCCGCTCTCCTTCGGCGCGACGTAGTCGGCGAGGCAGAGATGCGCCTCGTCGCCCTTCTTGTCGCGCTGCTGGCGGAGCATCGGGTAGCGCGCGAGCTCCTTCGTCCGCGCCTCGTCCTCGAAGAGCACGATGTCGTTGCCCTCCGACCAGGCCGGCCAGAAGCCGTACACGCCGCGCGGCTCGATCACCGCCTCGTCGATGATGCGCTTCAGCAGCGGCTTCGCCGCCTCGAAGAGCTCGGTCGCCGCCTTGCCGTAGGTCGGGTGCTCGAGGATGTCCGGGAAGCGCCCGCGCAGCTCCCACGCGGTGAAGAAGAAGGTCCAGTCGATGTACTCGGCGATCTCGGCGAGCGAGACGTCGTCGATGATCTTCCGGCCCACGAACGGCGGCGCCTCGATCGACGAGAAGTCCACCGCGGGCCGGTTCTCGTTCGCCTTCGCGTAGGGCACCAGCGGGCGGACCGGGCCGCGCGCGTGGAGCTTCCGGAGCTTCTCCTGCTCCTCCAGGTTCTCGGCCTGCAGCTTCTCGCGCTGCGCGTCGTCGAGGAGGGCGCTGACCGTGTTCACCGCGCGCGACGCGTCGAGCACGTGCACCACCGGCTGACGGTAGCTCGGCGCGATCTTCACCGCGGTGTGCTGTCGGCTCGTCGTCGCGCCGCCGATCAGGAGCGGGAGATGCATCTCCCGGCGCTGCATCTCACGGGCGACGTTCACCATCTCGTCGAGCGACGGCGTGATGAGCCCGCTGAGCCCGATCATGTCGACCTTCTCCTGCTCGGCGGCGTCGAGGATCTTGTCGGCCGGGACCATGACGCCGAGGTCGATGACCTCGTAGTTGTTGCAGCCGAGCACCACGCCGACGATGTTCTTGCCGATGTCGTGCACGTCGCCCTTCACGGTGGCGAGGAGCACCTTGCCCGCGCCCTGCTGCGCGTCGGCGCCCATCTTCTCCTTCTCCGCCTCGAGGAACGGGAAGAGGTAGGCGACCGCCTTCTTCATCACGCGCGCGCTCTTGACGACCTGCGGCAGGAACATCTTGCCCGCGCCGAAGAGATCGCCGACCACGCTCATGCCGGACATCAGCGGGCCCTCGATGACCTCGAGCGGCCGCTCGAACATCTGGCGCGCCTCCTCGGTGTCCTCCTCGATGTAGTCGACGATGCCCTTCACGAGCGCGTGCTCGAGCCGCTTCGCCACCGGCTGCTCGCGCCAGCTCAGGTCGACCTCGCGCTTCTTGCCCGAGCCCTTCACCTGCTCGGCGTAGTCGACCAGGCGCTCGGTCGCGTCCTCGCGGCGATCGAAGAGCACGTCCTCGACGAGCTCGAGCAGCTTGGGCTCGATGTTCTCGTAGACCTCGAGCTGCCCCGCGTTGACGATGCCCATGTCCATCCCGGCGCGGATGGCGTGGAACAGGAAGGCCGAGTGCATCGCCTCGCGCACCACGTCGTTGCCGCGGAAGCTGAAGCTCAGGTTCGAGACGCCGCCCGAGATCTTGGCGCCGGGGCAGGTCGCCTTGATCTGCTTGGTCGCCTCGATGAAGTCGATCGCGTACCTCGAGTGCTCCTCGATCCCGGTCGCCACCGCGAAGATGTTCGGGTCGAAGATGATGTCGGTCGGGTCCACGCCGACCTTCTCGGTGAGCACCCGGTAGGCGCGCTGACAGATCGAGACCTTGCGCTCGATCGTGTCGGCCTGGCCCTCCTCGTCGAAGGCCATCACGACCATGCCCGCGCCGTACGCCCGGCAGAGCCGCGCCCTCTCGATGATCTCGGCCTCGCCCTCCTTGAGGCTGATCGAGTTGACGATCGCCTTGCCCTGCACGCACTTGAGCCCCGCCTCGATGACCGACCACTTGGAGCTGTCGATCATGATCGGGATGCGCGAGATCTCGGGCTCCGACGCGATGAGCTTCAGGAAGCGCTCCATCGCCGCCTCGGAGTCGAGCATGCCCTCGTCCATGTTGACGTCGAGGATGTTCGCGCCGCCGCGCACCTGGTCGAGGGCCACCTCGAGCGCGGTCTCGTAGTCGTCCGACTTGATGAGCCGGAGGAACTTCCGCGAGCCGGTCACGTTGGTGCGCTCGCCGACCATCTGGAAGTTGGCGTCGGGGCGGATCTCGAGCGGCTCGAGCCCGCTGAAGCGCGAGTAGTGCGGCTTCTCCGGGACCTTCCGGCCGGGCAGGCCGGAGACCGCCTTCGCGATGGCGGCGATGTGCTCGGGCTGGGTGCCGCAGCAGCCGCCGGCGATGTTGATCATGCCCTCGTCGGCGAAGCCCCGGATGATGCTCGCGGTCGTCTCCGGCGCCTCGTCGTACTCGCCGAAGGCGTTCGGCAGGCCGGCGTTCGGGTAGACGCTGATCCGGGTCTCGGCGATCTTCGACAGCTCGCTCAGGAACGGGCGCATCTCGCGGCCGCCGAGCGCGCAGTTGATGCCCACGCTCATCGGCTTGGCGTGGGCCACGCTGATCCAGAACGCGTCGACCGTCTGTCCGCTCAGGGTGCGGCCGCTCCGGTCGGTGATCGTCACCGAGATCATCAGCGGCAGGCGCACGCCGTCCTCGCGCTCCACCTGGTCGATCGCCATCAGCGCCGCCTTGGCGTTGAGGGTGTCGAAGATGGTCTCGACGAGCAGCAGATCGGCGCCGCCCTCGATGAGCCCGCGGACCTGCTCGGCGTAGGCGTCGCGCACCTCGTCGAAGCTCACCGCGCGGAAGCCCGGGTCGTTCACGTCCGGCGAGATCGAGAGGGTCCGGTTCATCGGCCCGATCGAGCCGGCGACGAAGCGCGGCTTCTTCGGATCCTTGCGGGTGAACTCGTCGGCGACCTCGCGCGCGATCTGGGTGCCGCGCACGTTCAGCTCGTAGACCGTGTCCTCGAGCGCGAAGTCGGCCTGCGCGACCTTGGTCGCCGCGAAGGTGTTCGTCTCGATGATGTCGGCGCCCGCCTCGAGGAAGCGGGCGTGGATCGACTGGATCATCTCCGGCTGGGTCAGCACCAGCACGTCGCTGTTGTTCTTCAGCTCGATGTGGTGATCGCGGAAGCGGTCGCCTCGGTAGGCCGCCTCGTCCGGGGAGTGCGACTGGATCAGCGTGCCCATCGCGCCGTCGAGGACGAGGATGCGCTGGTCGAGGAGGTCGATGAGCTGCTCGGACTTTTCGTTCATGAGGGCTTCCGTGCGAAGGCGGTGACGACTTCGAAGTAGGGCTTTCGGCGCTCGCGGGAGGTGACCTCGCACTGGGTCACGCGCAACCCGGCGTCGCGCAGGAGGAGCTCGAGCTGGTCGGGCGAGAAGCCCGGCCGGAGGTGTCCGTAGGAGCGGGTGATGGCCTCGTGATCGTGGCGCGCGAGGGTCACGACCGCGAGGTGTCCCCCGGGCCGCAGCGCGCGCGCCGCCTCTTCGATCACCCGCTCGGGCGTGTGCGCGTAGGTGAGCGCGTTGAAGAGCATCACGGTGTCGAAGCGCGCGTCCTCGAAGGGCAGCTCGTGGAAGTCCGCCTGCACGAACCTCACCGGCAGCCCCTCGAGCCGGCGCTCGGCCGCGGCGAGCACCTTCTCGCTCCGGTCCACGCACGTCACCCCCTCGGCCCGCGGCGCGATGAGGGCGGCCAGCGTGCCGTCGCCGCTGCCGAGGTCGAGCACCTCGCCGAAGGTCGCCAGCCCGAGGAAGCCGCGCGCGGTCGCCTCCCAGGTGCGCCCCGGGGAGTAGTGCCGCTCCATCTGCCCGGCGACCGCGTCCGGCCACGCCTCCTCGCGCGCCTGCACCAGCGCCTCGCAGCGCTCGGCGTCCGTCTCGAGCACCGAGTCGGCCACCTGCTCCTTCACCAGCGCCCAGAGCCGCCGCGCCGACGCGGGCATCGCCGCGTGAGCCCGGTAGAGGGTGCTCGCCCCCTGCGGCCGCGGCGACACCAGCCCCGCCTCCCGCAGCTTGCCGAGGTGCGTCGACACCCGCGACTGGCTGAGCCCGGTGATCTTCGTCAGCTCGGCCACGCTCAGCTCCTGCTCGTGGAGCAGCGCGAGCAGCCGCACCCGCGTCGCGTCCGCGAGCAGGCTCAGCAGGCTGGTGCTGTCGGCGAGAGAGATCATCCTATCATCCAGATGACCGGATGAAGCTACTCTGTCCCGGGTACCGCGTCAAATCGTGCGACGGCATGTGTAGACGCTGGAGGCCGCCTTGCTCGGCGCCGCAGCCTCGACGGGCGGCGCGGTTCGTGTTGAGGTCAAAGGATGTCCAGCTCCGCTCCGACCTGCGACGCGTGCGGCGCCACGATCGCTGACGCGTTCGCGACCGGCACGCTCTGTTCCGCGTGCCACGTCGCGAGCCAGCCCGCCGACCCGAGAATCCGGAAGGTGCTCTCGAGCCTGCTCACCGTCGGCGTCGTCGCGGCGGTCCTCGCGCTCGTCTTCAGCGTGCGCGTGAACGGGATCGACTATGTCCGCGCGCCGGCCGGTGTCATCGCCATCGTCGGCGGCATCGCCGGTATCCTCGCGGGCGCCTCGTTCGGGCGCACCGCCGGGAAGCCCGGCCACGGCGCGGTGGGACTCTTCGCGCTCGTCGCCGGCGTCTGGGCGCTGTGGGCGGCCTTCCGCTAGTTTCGGGCCGCGTTCGCGGTGAGCACGAGGTAGGGCGGGGCGAAGGTCACCGCGTAGGCCACGAGCGCGGGCTCGTCTCGACCGTGCACGGCGAGGAGCACGAAGAAGAAGGCGGCGGCGGGGACGCGCAGCATCAGCTCGCGGAGGGGGATGTTCGCGCCGGCGCGGCGGCGGTGGGCGGAGAGGGCGAGCCAGAGGGAGAGGCCGGCCGCGAGCGCGACCACCGGCCAGGGCGGGACGGCGCCGTTGATCCAGCGGAAGAGCGCCCACCAGAGGCCGAGCAACATCGGGTGGGTCAGCGCAGGCGCGATCGGCAGGGCCCACTGCGCCCGCATGCGGTGGAAGACGAAGAGGCACGCCCAGGCGAAGAGCGCCCAGCCGAGGATGCCGATCGGCGGCACCTCGAAGAGCCCCGGCTCGGTCCAGTGCCAGAGGCCGGCGCGCACCGCGATCGGCTCGATCAGCGAGGCGTCCGCCAGCACGAGGAGCGCGGCGACGAGCGGCGCCCGATCGCGGCGCGAGGTCAGGCGCTCGGCGAGATCCCACGCGCTGTGGATGACCATCGGCCAGATGGTGATGACCAGCAGCGGCACCCGGTCGACGAACACGCTCCACTCGGGCGAGTAGGCGTAGAAGCCGTAGGCGTGGATGACGGTGTTCTCCGCCGCCCAGCTCGCGGCCATGAGGATCGCGAGGCGCCCGAGGAACGCGGAGGGCTCCGCATCCATCCGCGCCCGCACCACCACGTAGCTGCCGACGATGGCGAGGCTGATCAGCTCGATCGCGATCACGCGTCCACCCCGGGCAGGCCCGCGACGACCCAGAGGTGGTAGCAGAGCAGGAGCGCGGCCCCGACCCAGGTCAAGGTCACGCAGTCGGCCGAGGTGATGCCCCGCTTCACGGCGCGCTTGTAGAAGGCGAGGTTGAGGAAGGGCGCGACGATCATCACGAAGATGCGCCAGGGCACCACCCCGGTCGCGTACCCGGCGGCGAGGATGGCCGCGCTGACGAAGATGAGCCCGTCGATGATCCGCATCGCGCCCTTCGCGCCGTGCACCACCGGGTAGGTCAGCACGTTCGCCGCGCGATCCCCCTCCTCGTCGCGCAGGTCGTAGATGACCTCGTAGGAGAGCTCGAAGAGCACGAAGTAGGCGACGGTGACCCAGATGGTCGCGGCGCCGATGCCGGGCGCGAGCTGCGCGGGGTCGGCGCCCCAGCCGGCGAGGGACAGCGGGTAGAGGAAGACGGTGATGACGAAACCGGCCGCGCTCGCCGTGTTCTTGAAGAAGTAGAGCTGCTTGATGCGGCGACGGCCCGGGAGGATCGGCCAGTTGTAGGCGAGCCCGAGCGAGTGATAGGCGACGCGCAGCAGCGTCAGCTCCGGGTGGATCAGCGCGACCAGGACGAGCGACGCGACGAGCAGCGCGAAGCCGGCGACCACGATGGCGCGCCGGTTCCGGTCGACGAAGGCGACGCCGGTGATCCGGTTCACCTTGTCCTCCTCGAGGTCCACGACGCGGTTCAGGAGATTGACGATGAACCAGTCCAGCGCGCAGACGCCGGCCAGCAGCCAGGGGTAGTCGCCGGTGAAGAGCCAGCCGAAGGTGAAGGTCCCGAGGGTGGCGATGGCGACGATGTGGAGGCGGCTGACGCTGGCCAGCAGGCGGAGAGACTCCATGCGGCGCTTGAAGCACGCCGAAGGCGGCCGAGTCGCGTTCATACGCTGATCGATTCCCGATTTGCGTTCAACGGGCGGCGGCGTTCATCGTCGTCGCGTGAAGCGCTCGTCTCCGTCTCGCCTGGCTGCGCTCCTGCTCCTCACCGCCGCGGGGTGGGGCTGCGGGTCTCCCGCCGACCCGGGCGCCGACGCCGCGACCGCCGACGCCGCGTCGATCGACGCCGCGCCGCCGAGCGACGCCGGCGGGGACGGACGGGACGGCGGCGAGGAGGACGGAGGGCCGCCGCCCGTGGCCTGCGCCGAGGCGGTCGAGGCGCGGGGCTGGACCCACTGCGGCGACGACGCGGACCGCTGCGAGCTGGTCTTCGAGGACGGGACCGGCTGCCGCGAGGCGTGCGCCGCGCTCGGGATGTTCTGCGCGGAGAGCTACGACGACGCGGACGGCACCTGCGATCCGCTCGAGGGCGGCGAGACCCTCGACTGCGGCGACACCGGGCACATGTCGGATCACTGCGTGTGCACCGCCGAGGAGCCGCCGCCTCCGCCGGCGTGCGGGCCGACCCCGCCGACGCACGTCTACCTCATCGGCGACTCGACGGTGGCGAGCGGCTCCGGCTGGGGAGACTTCCTCGAGGAGCGCCTCACCGGCGTCACCGTGACCAACGCCGCGGTCGGCGGCACGAGCAGCAAGTCGTTCTACGACGGCGGCCGCTTCGACGCCGTGCGCGCCGCGCTCGCGCCGGGCGACTACGTGCTCATCCAGTTCGGCCACAACGACGCGAAGTCCGAGGCCTACCGCGCGACCGATCCGGGCACCGCGCCGGACTACGAGGGGACCTACCGCGACTACCTCGAGCGCTACATCTCCGAGATCCGCGCCGCCGGCGCGACCCCGATCCTGATCACCTCGGTCAGCCGCATGGTCTTCGGCAGCGACGGCGCCCTGCGGCGCACTCACGGCGAGTACCCGGCCGCGGCGCGCCAAGTCGCGCTCGACCACGAGGTCGCCTTCCTCGACCTCGAGGAGCACAGCTTCCAGGTCTTCGACCGGCTGGGCGAGGCCGAGACGCTCCGCCTCTACGCGGAGGAGGGCGACCTCACTCACTTCCCGCCCGACAAGGCCTTCCGCGTGACCGACCTCGTCACCGAGCTGCTCGCCGCCTCGACCTCGCCCCTCCGCTGCTATCTCCCCGAGTAGTCGGGCCGAAGTCGGTTTGCGGTTGCCGCGCGCGCCGGCCGGGAGGACTCTGTTCGGGACGGCACGTGCCGTCGTCAGCGAGGTCTCACATGGGCGACAAGTCCCCGAAGTCCAAGCAGCGAGCGAAGAGCCAGAAGAGCGCCGGCAAGCAGGAGAAGGCGGCGAAGGCGAAGGCGAAGCAGGAGCGCCAGCCCGCCGCCCTGGCCAAGGGCTCCAAGAAGTAGGATCGGCGAGCGCGCTCGACGTCGGCTTCGTTCCGACGTCGAGCGCCTCGCGCCTCACTCCTCCGGGATCTCGCCGTCCTCGGCCACCCCCGCGTCATCGGGGGCCGGCGCGCCGTAGAGCGCGACGCAGCTGGATGTGCCCATCGCGAGGCTCACGCCCAGGGCCACGACCGCAGCTCTCCCCGCCCGCGCGCGAATCGGTCCCGGGGCCGCGGGCGCCGGCGGGGCCTCGAGCGCGGCGTCGCAGAAAGGGCAGGCCGTCTCGTCCGCGCGCACGTGCCGCTCGCAGCCGCCACAGAGCGTCAACTCGTTCATGTCACCTCCTGCCGGGCGGTTTGCAATATCGACGCCGGCCCGATCATCTCGTAGATGACATGCGAGAGGCTCACGGAACGTGACGGGCTGATCCAACGAGATGAGTCAGGCCGTGCCACGTACCCATCACTCCTGACTCCTCCGCAGGATCTTGTCGGCGAGCACGGAGCTCGTCCCGTCCCAGTCGTGCGTCGGGTCGGGAACGAAGCTCATGACGTGGAGGTGGTCCATCGAGCGAACCAGCCATCCTCCGGGGACGGCCGCTCTAGCGAAGTGCTTGGTGTCTGTCGTGTGGAGCGCCTTGCCGACATCGCGGTCGAGACGCGCGGAGGGCATCGGGAACCATGCCAAGCCCCGCGTCGAGGCGCGTGCCACCACCGCATCCGCATACGAAAGCCGCGTACCGTCCGTTCGCCGTAGGAGCTCGACGTTCTCCTCCCCCCTCGAAGAGGCGAGGGATTCGGCTTGCTTCATGGCGACCTCCAAGGTGGTCCACGGAGGCATGTCGTCGGAGCCCGCCACGAGAACTGTCCAGTCAGCTTCACTCATACGAGTCTGCTCTCCTTCCTCGGACGTAGGTGGTGCACTATGCGGGTTGCGCATCTCTGCTAGACATGCAGCCGCGAATCGTGTTTCCTCACCAGGATACCAACTTGCGGAAGGCAGGACTCCACTGATGAGCACACCCTTCGTCGAGCGGATCCGCACACTCGCGGCACGAGCCCCAGACCTCCGATCGCACTGCGCTACCGAAGAGGCCACCAAGACCGCGCTGGTCCTGCCCTTCATCGCTGCCCTCGGGTACGACGTCTTCGATCCCACCGAGGTCGTGCCGGAGTTCGTGGCCGATGTGGGGATCAAGAAGGGGGAGAAGATCGACTACGCGATCCGCCGCCAGGGCGAGGTCGTGTTGTTGGTGGAGTGCAAGTCGTGTGGGTCGAATCTAGCCATCGAGCACGCGAGCCAGCTCTATCGATACTTCTCGGTGACGAAGGCGCGTATCGCCGTTCTGACCAATGGCCTCGTCTATCACTTCTTCAGCGACCTCGATGAGCCGAACAAGCTCGATCAGCGGCCATTCCTCATCCTCGACCTCTTGGCCCTGCGTGACGACGTGCTGGCCGAGGCCTCGAAGATGGCCAAGGGGGCTTTCGACCTCGAGGAGATGCTCTCCAGTGCCAACGCTCTCAAGTACCAGCGAGAGATCCGGAACGTGCTGGAGGCACAGCTGGAGGAGCCCGACGAGGAGTTCGTGAAGTTCTTCCATGCTCGAGTCGGCGCGGGCAGGTTCGTGCAGTCCGCGCGGGAGCAGTTCACACCGCTGGTGCGGAAGGCGTTCTCGCAGCTGGTGTCCGACAGAGTGAGCGAACGCCTCCGCAACGCGCTCGCGAGCGAGGGGCACGAGGGTGAGCTTCTCCAGCCTCCCCGGGACGAAGAGCTTCGAGAGGCGCCTTCGAACGGATCGAACGGAGAGGTCAGGGCCGACACTCCGGACGACGGTGTCGTCACTACCGAGGAGGAGCTGGAAGGTTTCCGAGTCGTCCGGGCCATCGTCTGCGGGGTGCTCCCCGCAGAGCGGGTGGCGTTCCGGGACGCGAAGACCTACTTCGCGGTGCTCTGCGACGACAACAACCGCAGGCCGATCTGTCGGCTCTGGTTCAATGCGTCCCAGAAGTACCTCGGCCTGCTCGACGCGGAGAAGAACGAGAGCAGGCACGCCATCGACGAAGTGACGGACATCTATCGCTTCGCCGACCAGCTGAGAGAGGCGGCGGCCCGGTACGTCGGGTAGACGTGTCACCGGCGGGTAAATATCAGGGGGAAGGCGACGCGGGCGTCGGCGGCGGGCAAGGGGTGGCGGCGCAGGGCGCGGCGCCAGCAGGGCTTCAGGTCGCCGACGTCGGGGCCCTCGATGTCGACGGTGGTCACGCGGCCGTCGCGGAGGACGACGACGACCTCGTAGCGCACGGGGAGGGGCGGGGTGGTCTCGGCCGTGGCGCGCGCCCAGCATCGGCGCAGCTGCCTCTGGAGCGCGCGGCCCTCCGGCGAGACGGGGACGCGCGCCTCTCCGCCGGCCGCCGCGAGGGTGGCGAGGGCGAAGACGAGCGCGGCCGCGATCCGGCGTACGTGAGACGGCGAGGGCACCGCTCCAGGTATACGGGCGCCGAGGGGCGGTCTCCCTCGCGTGGACGGGGCGGTCGAGGTGCGCTGAGATGGGCGCATGGCCGGACCCTCCGATGACGCGCTGGACAGTGATCCGTCGAAGCTCGAGCCGAGCGATCCCTGGCGGCGCCTCGAGCAGACGTTCCCCACCTTGAGCGCGGCGCAGGTCGCGCGGGTCCGCGCGCTCGGCGAGGAGGTGACCTTCGAGGCCGGCGAGGTGATCTTCCGGCGTGGGGACCGACGGGTCCCGTTCTACCTGGTGCTCGAGGGCGCGCTCGAGATCGTGGAGCACGGCGACCGGGTGGTGACCACGCACGGGCCGGCGCAGTTCAGCGGCGAGCTCGATCTCTTCAACGACCGCCAGACGCTGGTGAACGGGCGGGCGGCCGAGCCCACCCGGGTGGCGCGGCTCGACCGCGTCGCGTTCAAGCGGCTGATGAACGCCGAGCCCGACATCGGCGAGCTCATCACCCGCGCCCTGATCCTCCGGCGGGTCGCGCTGATCGGGCACGCGCAGGGTGGGGTCACCCTCGTCGGGCACCCGCGCGACGCCGCCACCCTCGACCTCGCCCGGTTCCTCGAGCGGAACGGCTACCCGCGCGAGCTGATCGACCCCGAGCGCTACGAGGGCGAGCTGCCCCCGAAGTGCCAGCACCCGGCGGTGCTGCTCCCCGGCGGCGAGGTGCTCTCGAACCCGAGCCGCGCCGCGCTGGCCGACGTCCTCGGGCTCACCGAGTGCATCGAGCCGGGGCACGTGCACGACGTCGCGGTGGTGGGCGCGGGACCGGCCGGGCTCGCGGCCGCGGTCTACGCCGCCTCCGAGGGGCTCGACACCGTGGTCGTCGAGTCGATGGCGCCCGGCGGTCAGGCGGGGACGAGCTCGCGCATCGAGAACTACCTGGGCTTCCCCACCGGCATCTCGGGCCAGGCGCTCGCGGGCCGCGCGCAGGTGCAGGCGCAGAAGTTCGGCGCCCGGCTGGTCATCTCTCGCCCGGTCGTCGGCCTGCGATGCGAGGAGGAGAGCCGCACCTTCCGGCTGGTGGTCGAGGGGGGCGAGGAGCTGCTGGCGCGCTCCGTGGTGGTGGCCACCGGCGCGACCTACCGGAAGCTCGCGCTCGAGGGCTACGCCCACTTCGAGCGTCGCGGCATCCACTACGCCGCGACCGCGATGGAGGCCGATCTCTGCCGCGAGGAGGAGGTGATCGTCGTCGGCGGCGGCAACTCGGCCGGGCAGGCCGCCGTCTTCCTCTCACGGCACGCGAAGCGCGTGTACATGCTGATCCGCAGCGGCACCCTCGCGGAGAGCATGAGCGACTACCTGATCGGGCGGCTCGAGGCGAGCGACAAGATCGAGCTCGCCTATCACTCGGAGATCGAGGCGCTGCACGGCGACGAGTTCCTCAGCGAGGTCACCTGGGCGTCGCGGGGAGGCGGGCGCGAGCGGCGATGCGTGCGGAACGTCTTCGTGATGATCGGCGCGCGCCCCAACACCGAGTGGCTCGACGGATGCGTCGAGCTCGACGAGCGCGGCTTCGTGATCACGCCGCCCGACAGCCCGCTGCTCTTCGGGACCAGCCGCCCCGGCATCGTGGCCGTCGGCGACGTGCGCGCCGGCTCGGTCAAGCGCGTCGCCTCCAGCGTCGGCGAGGGCTCGGTCGTGATCTCCGGGCTCCACCGCTACCTGGCGAGCTGAGCTTGCTGGAGGGTTTGGTGCAAACCCTCCCCCCATTGGGCAAAGCGCCAATGGGGCCCCCCTCCCGACTCCGCGGGCGCTTCGCGCTTCGCGCTCGCGCCGCGACCCCAGCGACGGGGCGCTGGGGGCCCTGCGGCTCGCGCTCGCGCTGCGCGCGAGCTGGCCGCCCGCTGCCGCGGGATCGAAGCCGCGGGGGATGGCACGTTCGGCGACCTCGCTGCGCTCGTCGCCTGCCGTCGTCTCGGGTCGGTCGTCGTGGAAGCGGGCTCGGGCAGCCCCCGCGCAATTGTTTGCCACCTCTTGAGCCGGCGTCAGCGGATCTTGGCGTAGAGCGCGGGCTTCGCCGGCTGGGTGTCGGCGGGGCCGTCGCGCTCCACGCCGAGGATCTCGTGCGCCTGCCGCCGGATCATCTCGGCGATCGAGCGGGTGGGCAGGTCGTTGCAGTCGGTGCCGAACGGGTTCTCGAGCTCGGCCGCCAGCACGTCCATCACCGCCACCGCGAAGTACGCGGCCATGCCGACCGGGATCGCCGCCCACCGGAACTCGCCGTGCAGCCCGATCGGCACGAAGAGCGCGAAGAGCAGCAGGAAGAGGCGCGCGGCCGAGGTGACGGCGAAGGGGATCGGCGTGCTCCGGATCCGCTCGCACGCGCCGAGCACGTCGAGGGGCGCGCGGAGGTGCGGCTGGAGGGTCAACAGCTGCGCGGTGTCGAGCTGTCCGTCGGCCCGGCGCCGCTCCGCCTCCGTCCAGAGCAGCTGGCTCACGAGCGACATCGGGTGGTCTCGGGTTGCCGCCTCCTCGCGCTCCGCGTCGGTCAGGCTCGGCAGCTCGGCCGGCGTCAGCTCCCCGCGGAGGTGCAGCGAGAGGCCGACGGCGAAGTCTCCGATCAGCCCGGCGGGCGAGCGCGAGGCTCACCACGCCGCCCAGGGCGCTGAAGGCGAGCGCGCCGTGCGGGAGCTCGAGGTGCACCTGCATCTCGAGCAGGTAGACGAGCAGGCCGGCGTAGAGGCCCATGCCCAGGGTGCCGCGCACCGCGCGGACGAGGGCGTAGCTCAGGGGGAGGCGGACGATGTCGGGCAGCCAGCGCGGCTGGGGCTCGTAGCGAATCATCGAGCGAGCCTAGCGCCCATTCGAGCCTTCGCCTTACCGCCGTATACTTCCGTACGTGTCCGCGTTCCCTTCGGTTCAGGCCTACCTCGAGCGTCTCCCGGACGGGCCCGCGTCGTACCCGGAGTGCCAGCTGAAGGCGGCGGTCTTCGTCAACCACATGGACGAGAACCCGCTCCCGGACGAGCTGCTGAGCGAGCTGCCCCCGGCGGTGGTCGACCTCGCGCGGAACCCGCCGCCGGTCTCCGCCTGGATCCCCGAGGCCGCGGCGATGGTCTACCTGCTCGCGATCCGAGATCACTTCTTCGCGCCCGGCGTGGGCGACGGCGCGTACGAGAGCTGGTCCTACGAGCGCAACAAGCGGCTGCTCTCCAACCGCCTCTACCGCGCGGTCTTCCTGCTCGTGTCTCCGGACCGGCTCTTCCGGCACATCGGTGGCCGCTGGGCGCGCATGCGGCGCGGCACGTCGATCGAGGTGCTCGACCGCCGCCCCGGCTACGTGCACCTGCAGACGCAGTACCCGCCGCACCTGCACGAGGAGTCGGTGGCCATCGGGTTCCGCGGCGCCTTCCGCGCGGCCGCCGAGCTCGCGGGCGGCAAGCGCGTCCGCATCGATCCCCCCTCGGTCGCCGAGACCTCGACCGAGTTCGTCATCCGGTACGAGTGACCTAGCGCAGGCCGTGCTTGCGCAGGAGGCGCAGGAGGTATGGCCGGTCCATGCGGGCGCGTCGGGCCGCCTCGGAGGCGTTGCCCCGGCACGCGCCGATCAGCTGGGAGAGGTAGGCCCGCTCGAACTCGTCGACCGCGGCGGCGCGCGCGTCCCGGTAGGTGAGGAGCTCGCTGGCGTCCGCCCCGTCCACCGGCTCCGGCGCCAGCGAGAGGGTGCCGAGGGCGAGCGAGGCCTCCACCACGTTGCGCAGCTCGCGCACGTTGCCGGCCCACGGATGCGCCTCGAAGGCGGCGAGCGCCGCGGGGCTGAAGGGGCTCGGGCCGCCGACCAGCTCGCTCGCGAAGTGCTCGACGAGGGGGGCGATGTCCTCGCGGCGATCCCGGAGCGGCGGGACGAGGATGCGGGCCACCGCGAGGCGGTAGTAGAGATCGGCGCGGAAGCTTCCGTCGTTCGCGCCCGCCCGCAGGTCGCGGTGAGTCGCGGCCACCACCCGCACGTCGACCGTCTGGACCGCCTCGCCGCCCACCCGCCGGAACTTGGAGCGCTCGAGCACGCCGAGCAGCGCCGGCTGGAGGCCGAGCGGCAGCTCTCCGACCTCGTCGAGGAACACCGTGCCGCCGTCGGCCCGCTCGAACGCGCCGACGTGCCGCTTGTGCGCGCCGGTGAAGCTGCCGCGCTCGTGCCCGAACAGCTCCGAAGCGATCAGCGCCGCCGGGAGGCTGCCGCAGTCGACGACCTCGAACGGCCCGTCGCTTCGCGGGCTCAGCGCGTGGATCGCGCGGGCCACCACCTCCTTGCCGGTCCCGGTCTCGCCCTGCACCAGCACCGACACCTTCGAGGGCGCCACCTTGTGGATCGTGGCGGCGACGCGCTCCATCGCCGGGCTCGCGCCGATCAGCCCTGGCACCGGGGCCGCTGCACGCGCGGCGGAGCCGACGGCGCCCGGCTCGATGACCACGCGGGAGTCGCCGAGCTCCAGCGCGGTGTCGGCGCCGATCACCGCGTCGCGGAGCTCGAGCGCGCCCACCCACGTGCCGTTCGAGCTGTGCAGGTCGCGGACCCGGTAGCCGTCGCCGTGGGCGGAGAGCTCCAGGTGGTAGCGGCTGACGCCCGGGTCGGCGAGCACCAGGTCGTTGCCGCGGGCGGTGCCGACGGTGAGGCTCTCGCCCGCCTCGACCTCGGCCCGCAGCCCGGCCGAGGGCCCGCCGACGACCCGCACCGAGAACGCGCGGGGCGCCTCGGTGGGCTCGGGACGTCGTCGCTCCGTCTTCGCCATGCGCGCCGACTATATCCGCGGGGTCAGCGCGTCACCCGGATCTCTCGCTGGCCGATCACCTCGACCTCGCGCGCGAGCCAGGTCTCGCCGGTGGCCGGGTCTCGGACCTCCACCCGGTGGGCGCCCGCGGGGAGGCTGACCGGGCTCGTGGGCACGGTCTGCGGGTGTCGACGCCCGTCGATGAACACGTCGCCGCCGTGCAGCGCGCGACCGGCCACCAGGAGCGTGCCTCGCGCGGTCGGCGGCGCCTCCGGCGCAGGTCTCGGCCGGGCTGGCGTCCGGGGGGGAGGCGCAGGTGGCGCCGCGGCCTCGGTCGGGGGCTCGGTCGCTGGCGTGTCGACGACGCGCGCGACCGGCTCGGGGACGGGCGCCTCCTCGACCGCCGCGTCACGCGCGATCTCTCTCGGCGGCGTGGCCGCGCTCGTCGTCGCTGGCGAATCCTCCGGAGCTCCCGACGCCCCGAGCCCCAGCGTCCCGAGGCCCATCGCGCCGAGCAGGAGCGCGCCGAGAAGGAGCGTCGCCGCCCAGAGGGCTCGGCGCCGGTCGGTCGCGGGCTTCGGTCCCTCGGCCACCGTGGTCGGCTCGGCCGGGCGCTCCGCGGTGAACTCGCGGCCGCCGTCGGTGGTCGGCGCGATGACCAGGGCCACCACCTCGTCGAGCGCGCGGCTGACGTCGCTCGCCGGCCGGAGCGAGTCGAGGAGATCGATCAGGCGCCGCCGGCCGTCGGCCACCGCGCGGTCGAGCAGGAGCGCCGCCGCCTTCGCCGCGACCTCGGCCGCGTCGGGGCGCTCCGCCGGGGAGGGGCTCAGCATCGCCCGCAGCAGCTCGCGGACATCCGGCGCCTCGTCGTCGAGCCAATCTCGCGCCCCGATCGCCTCGGGCGACGCCGTCTCTCCCCGCAGCAGCCGGTGCAGGGTCTGGCCGAGGGCGTAGACGTCCGCGCGTCCGGTGGCCGCGAGGCCCTCGCGCTGCTCGGGCGCGAGATAGGCGACCTTGCCCTTCACCACGCCCACGGTCGTCTCGACCTGGCGCCCGCGGGCCAGCGCGATGCCGAAGTCGGAGAGCTTCACGTCGCCCGACCACGATAGCAAGATGTTCTGCGGTGTGACGTCGCGGTGCACGACCTCGGCCTCGTGCGCGTGGGCCAGGGCGTGCGCGATCTGCTGCACGACGTGCAGGGCCACCGGCGTCGGGACCCGGCCGCCCGAAGACCGCGCCAAGCGCTCCGCGTCCATCCCGTCGACGAGCTCGAGCACCAGGAACTCGGAGTCGTCGATCGTCCCGTAGTCGAAGACCTGGACGATGTTCGCGTGGTGCAGTCCGCTGACGACCCTGGCCTCCTCGAGGAACATCTCCCGCGCCGCCGGATCGTCGACCGCCTGCGGCAGGATCCGCTTCAGCGCGACGCGCCGCTCGAACGCCCGCTCGCCGACCCGCACCGCCTCGAAGACCTGGGCCATCCCGCCCGCTCCGATCGTGCGCACGAGCCGGTAGCGTCGCTCCGGTACCATCTGCGCGGAGAGTATCTTACGATCGCGTGATTCGAGCCGCGCGACACGGATGGGCGACGCTCCTGTGCCTGCTGATGACGGGCGTCGCCGCGGCCCAGGAGACGCCGAGCGGGCTGGTCGTCGCGCGCGATCCAGACGCGCTCGAGGGCGCGCTCGAGGCGGCGCGCGAGTCCGCGTCGGCGCGCTGGGAGGGGCAGCTCGTGTCTCCGCCCGCGCGCGGCGAGGCGCCCGCTCCGACCGCGGCCCTCGACGCCTACTTCGAGGGCGAGTACGTGAGCTGCCTCGAGGAGAGCGCGCGCCCGGCGCTGCAGGTCGAGCGCCTCCTCGCCGATGGGCATCGCCGGGTCGCCGGGGTGGTGCTGGCGGTCCGCGCCGCCTGCCTCGAGCGGCTGCACGAGAGCGAGCGGAGCCGCGCGGTGCTCCGCCAGCTCCTCGTGCAGGAGCTCGTGACCGACGAGGTGGACGCGCTCCTGCGGGGCGATCTCCATCAGCTCCTAGAGGGCCTCCGCTCGGAGCTCGACGAGGAGCCGCGGGTCCGGGTGCGCGTGCGGAGCGAGCCCGCGGGCGCCCGCGTGATCGTCGACGGGGGCTCGCTCTCCTGTGACGCGACCCCTTGCGTGCTTCTGCTCCGCCGTGGCGCGCATCACTTCCGCGTCGAGCGCCCGGGCTGGCGGCCGGAGCGCGGGATGCGCACCCTCGACGCCGAGCTCGCGAGCCTCGACTTCAGCCTCGGCCGCCCGTCGATGGAGGAATCGCGGACCGCGCTGTCCGGCACGCTCGCCGCCGAGCCGGAGGTCACGCCCGATCTCCTCCGCGACGTCTCCCAGGCGTGGGGCCGGCGGCTCGTGCTCTCGGTCTGGCGGCGCGAGGGCGCGGTCGCGGCGGCCCTGTACGACCGCAGCCGGGACGCGATGGTCACCGGCGTCGAGCCCGACGGACCGGGCGCGGTGGGGCTCGCGGTCGACCAGGCGATCCGCGAGTGGACCGGCGCCGGGGCGCCGCCCGTCTGGCCGTGGATCGTCGGCGGGGGCGCGGCCCTCGTGGTGGTGACCGTGGTGGCCGTCGTGCTCGGCGTCACCCTCCAGCCCGAGCCGGAGCCCCAGTGGGTCGTGCGCTTCCCGGGTTGATCTGGGCGCTCGTCGCGCTCGGGCTCGTGGCCGCCTGCCGCGAGCCCGCGCTCGAGGAGGTCGAGGTGGTCACCCGCGGCGTCCAGCCGAGCTGCGCGCCCGACGCCGGGCCTCGGCTCGCCGTCGACACCTACGTGGCCGAGCTCTACCGGGGCCCGCCCGACGGCGTCATCGGCGCCAGCTGCGAGCTGTGCGACGACTGCGAGCGGGTCTCGGTCGCCTGCCGCTGCGGCCCGCCGCGTGAGCCCGAGACGCGCGAGCTCCGCCGCGCCCTCGCCGGCCTGGAGCTCGGCCCCTTCTCCGACGAGCCGCCCGGCCGCTACTGCGTGCGCCTGCGCGGACTCCGGGTGGGCCGCGGCGGTGCCGGAGCCGCCGACTGCGCCTGCGCTCCCGAGTGGGTGGACCCGCCGGCCGCCGCCGAGGTGTTCTGCGCGCGCAGCCGGGCCAGCGCGCTGGTCGAGGGCGGCAGCCTCGTGCTCGACGAGCTCGCGTGCGTCCCCACGGACGCGCACTCGGAGTGCCTGCAGCCGATCGGCGCCGCGCCCTGACGTGCCGCGATGATGGAGGCGCCCTGTTGGCTGCCCCCAACAGGGCCGGCCTCGCGTGCCGTTCGCGCCGTCGACACCGGGGCTCGCGCCATGGCATCTCGGTTGCACCACGGCGCCCCCATGAACACCGAGACGTCCCGCACCCTGCTCCCGCTCCTCGCGCTGCTCGTCGTCGCCGCCTGCGACTCCGAGTCCCCGACCGACGGCGGCCCGCCTCCGATCGACGCGGCCACGCCTCCGGGCGAAGACGGGGGCGCTAGCGAGCGTGACGCGGGGCCGGACGACGCGGGTAGGACCACGCCCGACGCGGGCACGGACACGCCCGAGGTGATCCGCGGCCGCTTCGAGTCCACCGCCGCGGTGCGCGAGTGCGGCGGGCTCGCGCGCTGGCAGTCGCCGGACGGCCCGCTCCTCAAGTTCTCGATGGACCTCTGTGGCGACGACATCGACGCGCTCGCCGACACCATCGTCGCCAACCTGGACGCGGTCACCGCGCGCGGGCATCGCGCGCTCGTGGTGATCAACCAGGGGACCAACCTGCCCGACGCGTGGCTCGCGCGCTGCGAGACCTACGAGCTGTCCACCACGCGCTTCGGCGGACGCCTCTGCCTGCCATGGGATCCGAGCTACCAGGCGGATCTGCGCGCCGCGCTCGTCGACGTGATCGGCCCCCGCGTCCGCGACCACGCCGCGCTCGAGGCCGTCTACTTCACGACCACCACCATGACCAACGGCGCGGAGCTGCACTTCCGGGTCGAGCGCTCCGACTTCCCGTACCCCGGCGACGACGTCTTCCGGGGCGCATACCGCCGGGTGATGGACATCCACCAGCAGGCCTTCGACGTGCCGGTGGTGTTCGAGGCCGGGCACTGCATCTGGTCGGGCGAGAGCCCCGACTGCGAGACGCCGCTCGATCTCTACCGCTACAGCCGTGACACCTACGGTCTGCGGCGCACCGGCGTGGCCATCTGGAACTGCGCCGAGCGCTTCTGGGCGGGCGCCGGCACGGGGCCCGAGACCTACGGCGTCCTCGGGCTGCTCGAGGAGGCGAACGCGGACGGCGCGAGCATCGGCTGTCAGACGGTGGGCAACTTCACCCGGCAGGCGTGCCGGTTCAGCGACCCCGACGTCGGCGACTACGGCGCGTCGCTCCCCTCGTCGCCCGGCATGGTGCCGCCGTGCGACGAGGACGATCCGGCGTTCGATCCCGAGGCCGCGTGCGTCGACACCATGCGCTGGTTCGCCGGCGTCGAGGCTCGGGCGGAGCCCACCCTGCGCATCCGCGGCACCTGGGGCGAGAACTGGTCGGCCGAGTTCGCGCCCACCGGCGTCTACGAGACGAGCGCCGCCTGCCGCGAGGCGATCGATCTGCTCGCCCCGTGAACTTCGATGGATATGCTACGATCGTGTGGTCATGCGCTGGGGGTGGCTGATCGTGGGGTGGCTCGCGCTCGGCGGGTGCGCCGAGTCGGTGGAGCAGCCGCCGCCCGCGCGTACCTGTGAGGTCGGAGAGACGCCGCCGCTTCGGTTCCCGGCGATCCCGGGTCCCGAGGTCCCCGGGCTCTCCTCTCACGGCTGTCGCGCGTACGTCGGTCGCGACGGCACCCTCTTCGTCGCTGGGATGCACTACGTAGCGGACGGGACTCCCGGCTCGCGTGAGCGCACCTCTCTCTCGCGTCTGGTGGACCGGCGGTGGGAGCCGGTCGCGCCGCCGATCGACGGACCCGTCTCCGTGCCCGTGGGGATCGCCTCGACCCACCGCGCCCTCTACGTGCTGCTCCTGGGCGGCGCCATGTTCCGCGTCGCCGACGAGACGTGGACCGAGCTCGCCGCACCGGGTGAGGGAGTCGAGCTGATGGCCCTCGAGGACGGACCACGTGGGTGGCCGGTGGCCGTGGGCCGCAGAGACGAGACCGCGCAGCTGTACGAGCTGAATGGAGGGCGATGGGAGCCGCTCGGCGAGCCGCTCCCAGAGGTCCCGCCTCCGACCTCGCGGCCCCTCGGCGTGGCGTGCGACGGGCGAGTCGTGGTCCTCGGCGGTCTCTCGGCCTTCGAGCTGCGGGCGGACGGCACCTGGCGCCACCTCGGCGTCTTCGGCTCCGACGAGGTCGATCATCCAGGGATCGCCGTAGGGCCCGACGCGGTCTACGTGGCCTGGAGTCGGGGCTTGGACCTGCAGGAGATCCTGGTCGCGCGTCACCGGGACGCGGACGCGGGATTCGTGCTGGTGGACAGCCCCCTCCCGACTCGTAGGGCGCGCTGGGTCGTGCCCTGGGTGTCGAACCGCGGCGAGGTGTTCATCGCCTGGCGCGAGGACCACATCTCGACGGCGCGGCTCGAAGGCGACGTCTGGGCGATCTCGCCGGTCGGAGCCGTGTCTGGTGGAGGCACCCTACCGCACCTCACCGGCGGCTCGGACGGCCTCCCGGTCGTGTGCTGGGAGGCGTACAGCGAGTCGGGCCTCTTCGAAGTCTCGCGGGCGGTGCCCTAGCAGCGCGCGGCTAGATCAGGATCGACGTGCAGACGCCGGTGGGCTCGTCGCAGGTGAGCGGGTCGCAGCAGTCGGCGTCGCTCTCGCAGCGGGTGCCGCAGGCGCCGTCCTCGCCGCAGGTGTAGCCGCCGGGGCAGTCGCCACAGGTGTCGCAGGTCGGCGGCGGGGTGTCGGGGCAGTCCTCGCCGACCTCGAGGATGGCGCGGTCGTAGTGCACGCCGAGCGAGCCGGCGGAGTCGATGCGGCGGCCGAACACCGAGCCGTAGATGTCGCTCGAACCGGCGATCGAGATCGGCGCGCGCGGCGCGTAGAGGTTGCCCACGAAGGCGGAGCCGCCCTGCAGCGAGACCTCGCCGCTCCCGCCGACGTAGACGCGGGTCGCCGCGGGGCGCATCGGATCGCCGAAGCTCATCGAGCCGGTGCCGTCGAGGGTGCCGGCGACGAAGACGTCGAGCTCTCCCTCCGGGCCGAGCTCCACGTTCAGGCTCCCGGACACCCTCAGGTCACCGCCGATGTAGAGCGCGGTGCGGCCGTTCACCAGGAGGGTCAGGTCGCCCGCCCCGCCGACGCCGTCGAGGTAGAAGCGCCCGCAGGGGAGCTCGATGACGTTCGTGCTGACCAGGTCCGTGTAGGCGTCGGCCGCGAGGTCCACGTCGGCGTTGTGGTTGTCGGTCCGGGCCGCGGCGACGATGGCGTCGATGTCGAGCACGTCGTCTCCGCACTGGCAGGGCGGCGCGATCTCGACCGGCGCCTCGACGGTCGCGCCGCCGACGGTCACCCCCGACATGCTGGCGCCCGCGGGCTGGTGGAGATCCCGCGCGACGCGCACGTCGCCGATCCCGGCGAAGTCACCGGCCACGACCGCGTCGCGCGCCACCGTGCCCGAGCCCGTGATCGACACGTCGCCCGCCGCGCGGAGGTCGCCGCCGATGCGGGAGCCCGTCCCGGTGAGGCGGACGGTCGGCCCGGCCGAGGTCAGCGTGCCGCCGATGTCCAGGGTCGAGCTCGAGCTGCCGAAGCTCCCGTTCGTGCCCACCGGCCCGCCCGAGTCCACCGTCATGCCGCCGCCGTCGCTGTCGAACGAGTCGGTCCGGAAGTCCCCCGTCGGCTCGAACGACTCGCAGGCGCACACCGCGTAGCGGAAGATCCGCTCGGCCACCTCGCCCGCGCACAGCGTCCCCGAGGGGCTCGGCAGGGTGAGGGCGGGCCCCGTCCCGGAGCAGTAGGCCTCGCGCGGCTCGCTGGGCGTGGGGGTCGCGTCGGTCGGGGTCACGCTCCCGTCGGTGGGCGAGGGGACGCTCCCGTCGGTGGTCGCGACCACGTCGGTGCCGCCGCAGGCCGTGAGGAGGACGGCCGCGGTGATCGCGGCGAGAAGGGGTGCGCGCTCGGTGTGCATGTCCCGTGAGTGTCGCGACTCGCGAGACCGGGTCACGGAATTCCGACTTGCTCCCCGAGCGCCTTCCTCGACACCCTCGCGGCATGGCCCGGGGCGCCCTCGCGTGTCTGATCCTGCTGAGCGCGCTGCCCGCGCAGGCGCAGCCCCACGCGCTCCGGGTGAGGATCGTCGACGGCGGAGATCTCGACCCGCTCCTCGAGCGGCTGCGCGGTCAGCTGAGCGACGTGGACGTGGAGCTCTCGGTCGGCGCCGACGCCGAGGGCCGGCACGACGTCGTGCTCCGCGTGGAGGGGGTGAGGAGCCTCGACGGCCCCGAGCCCGAGCTCACCGTCGTCGTCACGGTGACGGGGCGCCGGACGAGCCTGAGACGGAGCCTCCGCCCCGCGGGCCGCGGCGGCGCGCGCTCGGCGCTGCTCGAGGAGGCGGCCCTCTACGTGCGGGCGACCCTGCTGGCGCTGTCCGAAGGCGGGACCCTCGGCGTGCGCCCGGCCGAGCCAGCCCCGCCGCCACCGCCCGCGCCGCCGACCGAGCCCGCGGCGCCGGCGCCGACCGTGCAGCCCGCGATCGCGGTCGGGGTGTGGGGCGCGATCGACGGCCAGACGACGTTCGGGCAGCGGGGCGTCGAGCTCGCCTTCGACCTCGAGATCGAGCTCCTGCGCTTCGGCGCGCGGCTCGGCTTCGGCCTGCCGAGCGAGAGCGAGGACGCCCGGACCCGCCTGCACCTCACCCACCACGGCCTCGACGGCTACGCGTCGGTGGAGGGCGAGCCGGCCGAGGGCGTCCACCTCGGCGCGGGCGCGTCCGTCGGCGTCGGGCTCGTGCATCGAAGCACCGAGCCGCTCCAGCCCGGGATCGCGTCCACGCCCCCCGCCTGGACGGCGTCGCTCCGGCTCGGGCCCCGCCTCTCGGCCCGCTGGCGCCCCGGCGACCGCGTGGAGCTGGAGCTGGCCTTCACCCTCGACCTGGTGCCGTCGCCCGTGGTGTTCGCCTACGCCGGTGACGGCGGCGAGCGGGCGCTCTGGAGCGCGCAGCCGCGGCTCGGGTTGGGGGTCCGGATGTTACCGTGACCCGATCGGCGCGCTCGTGACACCGATGTCCTGGAGCGTGACCGTGCTGCCGAGCCTCGCGATGCAGACCCTGCCGTCGACCGATCCCCTGACCGCGCTGGCCCTGTCCGCCGCCGGAGGGGACGCGACGGCGCAGGAGGAGCTGGTCGTCACCACCCTGCCGCGGGTCCGGAACCTGGTCCGCTACCTCGTGCGCGGCGACGCCGACGTCGACGACATCGCCCAGGACGCGCTCGTCACCGTGCTGCGTCGGCTGCCGAGCTTCCGCGGCGAGAGCGCCTTCTCCACCTGGCTCCGCTCCGTGGTCACGCGGGTCACGCTCGACTGGGTGCGAAAGCGGCGGCGGAGGGAGAGCCTGGCCCCGCGCGCGGCCGAGCCGCACCTGGACCTCGTGGCCGACGTCTCGCGGCTCCCCGACACCTACCTCGAGCACCGCCGCGCGGTCGCGCTCCTGGAGAAGCTCCCCGACGAGCAGCGGCTGGCGCTGGTGCTCCATCACGTCGCGGGCATGACCGTGCCCGAGATCGCCGAGGAGCTCGAGGCCCCGGTCGAGACGGTGCGCAGCCGCCTCCGGCTCGGCCTGAAGAAGCTGCGGCACCTGGAGGGCTCGCGATGACCGAGCCGCCCGAGCCGCTCTTCCGCTCCCTCCACGTCGAGCTCGAGGATGGAGGCCCAGCCGCGCCCCTGTCGGCCGCCAAGCGCCGCGCGATGGCCCAGGCGATCCTCGCCGCGGCGCGCGCGGAGGAGCCGGCGTCGGCCGCGCCGCCCAGGGCCCCGGCGACCCGGCGACGACGCGCCCGGGCCGCGGTGCTGCTGGTGGCCGCGGCGCTGGTCTGCGGCGGCGCGATGGCCTCGGCGATCGTGTGGTCGTCGCGCGAGGCGCCAGTAGAGGAGGAGGCGCCCACCGCGCGACCGCGATCCCCGGAGCCGCCGCCGCCGCGCCCCGCGACGGACCTGCAGCCGCCCGAGCTGCAGCCGCTCGAGGTGGAGCCGCCCCCCGTGGAACCGGAGCCGGTCGCGCACGAAGAGGAGGTCGCACCCCGCCCGCGCGCGCGCAGCTCCGAGCCGCGCAGCTCCGAGCCGCGCAGCTCCGAGCCGAGCACGCCTGCCGACGGACTCGCCGCGGCCAACGCGCTCCGGAGGGACCGCCGCTGGAGCGCGGCCGAGCGCGCCTACCTCGCGGTCGCGCGCCGCTTCCCGTCGAGCGAGCAGGCCTACGCGGCGAGGCTCGCCGCGGCCGACCTCCAGCTCACCCACACCGACCGTCCGGCCCGCGCCCTCGCGAGCTACCGGGCCGCCCTCGCCGCGCGCCCCCGGGGGAGCCTCGCCGCGCAGGCCCGCTACGGCGTCGCCCGCTCCCTGCGCCGCCTCGGCCGGGCCCGCGACGAGCGCCGGGCCCTCGAGGCCTTCCTCGCCGCCCACCCGGACGACCTCCGCGCCGCCTCCGCCCGGACCCGCCTGTCTGCTCTAGCGGGAAACTGAGCGGCGCCAGACGCAGAGGCCGAGGAGCGCGAGCAGCCAGAGGGCCGGGCGGTCGTTGCCTCGCGGGTGACGGGCGACCGCGCAGTCGCAGGAGATGCCGGAGCCCGCGGGGCGGCCGGCGGTGGCGCCGGCGTCGAGGCCTCCGTCGGGCGCGCCGGCGTCGGTCATCGGGCCGGCGTCTTCGCCCGGGGCGCGGGGCTGGCAGGCGTCGTCGACGCAGTCCGGGCGATCGGCGTCGCAGCCCTCGTCGACGTCGTCGCCGGTGTCGGCGCAGACGGCGCAGCGGCGGCCTCCGTCCTCGACGCAGACCGGCGTCTCCGGGCCGCAGCCCGGGTCCTCGCCGTCGCCGCCGTCGCTGCAGGTCGCGCAGGTCATGTCGGCGTCGCAGAGGAGCGAGCCGCACTGCCCGTTGTCTTCGCAGGGCTGGCCGGGCCCGAAGAGGCAGGCCGACGAGCAGGTGGCGGTCGCTCCGCCCTCGTCGCAGGCCTCGGCGCCGGCCACGTAGGCGTCGCCGCAGCCCTCGAGCCAGTCGCCCACGCCGTCCCCGTCGGCGTCCTGGAACGCGGCGAGCGGCGCGACGACCGGGCCGCCGGCGGCGTCGCACAGGGTCGCGTCGCAGTCCGCGTCGAAGGCGTCGTCCACGCCGTCGAAGTCGTGGTCGGCGCCCGCGGCCACGCGCTCGGTGCCGGAGAGCGAGCCGTCGCCGTCCTCGTCGAACGCCTCGACCGTGTCGTCGACCCCGTCGCCGTCCGCGTCGAGGTCCAGGAAGTCCGGGCCGTCCATGGCGTCGGTGTCGGCCGCGCTCGCGACGAGGAGCGACGCCCCGCCCGCGGTCTGGCAGGCGCCGGTCGCGTCGACCGCGGCGCAGCCGTCCGGCCGCCCGTCGCCGTCGTCGTCCACGCCGCCCGACTCGCGGGCGTCGGTCAGCCCGTCGCCGTCGGCGTCCCGGTCGAGGTGGTTGGGCACGCCGTCGCCGTCGAAGTCGATCGCGGCGGGGAGCGGATCGCAGACCTCGCGCGAGGCGCAGCCGCCCGGGACGTGATCGGCGTCGCGCCAGTCCGGGATCCCGTCGCCGTCCTGGTCGTCCCCCGGATCGCCCGGGAAGCCCGGGACCTCGAGCGCGTCGGGGATCCCGTCGTCGTCGTCGTCCACGTCGTCGACGTCGGCGACGCCGTCACCGTCGGCGTCCTCGAGCAGCGCCTGGAGCGCGTCGTCCACGCCGGAGTCGCTGAGCACGTAGAGGTAGCCGAAGCGGACGGTGGCCCCCGCGCGGATGTCGAAGCGCGTGGCCAGCGCGATCGCCTCGTCCGCCATGCGCACCTCGCCCAGCGTGTTCGTGAGCGGGGCGGTGCCGTTGTAGATGGCCTCGGCCGAGCGGTTGGAGAAGCCGCCGTGCGCGACCACCGCGAAGGTCGGCTCCCGCGCGGCCAGCGCCAGGTAGGTCTGGTTGGTGCAGCTGGGCGAGGTCATCGGGTCCTGCTCGGCCGAGACGAGCGCGCGGTCGCCGGTCCCGAGCGGCGGGCGCTGCCGCACGATGGTGTTGCGCGTGACCGCGCCGCAGCTGTCGGTCGAGTTGTTGTCGGGGTCGACGTTGCGCATGTAGTAGACGTCGGTCAGGTCGGCGTCCCCGAGGTTCCGGATCCGGATCTCGAAGAGGATGAACAGCCCCTCGTTGAGCAGCACCACCTCCTGCTCGATCTCGAGGCCGGAGGAGTGGTTGCCCCGCCAGATCACGCGCGCCCCGCCGCGGCCGCCCGGCGCGAGCCCCGAGGCGACGCAGTCCGCGCTCACGATCGCGCCGGGGATCTGCTCGGTCATGCCCGTCGTGTTGTTGTTCGACGAGGCGCCGCCGACGGTGAGGCCGAAGCCCTCCTCGGGCGTGCCCGGGTAGAAGAAGTCGCCGTCGTAGCTCGTCCAGCCGTTGCGCTCCGGGTTGGCGACGAAGCCGAGGTTGCGCCGGGCGCCGCCGGGCCGCGGGAAATAGCCCTCACCCATCGGCGCCGGGCCGACGGTGCCGAACGCGCCGAGGCGGTTGAGCCCGACCTGGGTCAGCAGGGTCCGGGCGAAGGCGTCCTCGCCGATCACCTGCGCGTCGCACTCGCTGGCGCAGCCCGCGGGGTCGATGGCCGCGCCGGCTGGCGTCTGGTCGCAGAGGTCGCGCCCGTCGGGGATTCCGTCGCCGTCGGCGTCCTGGGCGGCGGCGGTGGAGGCGAGCGAGGCGACGATGAAGAAGGAAGCGAAGTACGAAGCGCGCATCACCGGGCAGCGTGGTCGGGGCGCCGCGGCGAATCAAGCGGCGGAGACTGAACGGGGTTCGCTCCGAACCCCTGCCAAAGGCGCCGGGTTCTGGTACGAACGGCGCGCATGACCGATCGGCCCGACGACACCGAGGCGAGCCCGCCCCCGAAGACGCGCTTCCCGATCGGTCTGAAGCTCGGGCTGCTCGCCACGCTGCTCGCGGTGGCGCCGCTGTCCATCGTCGGCTTCGTCCTCATCGACGTGAACGCCGACGCGGTCGAGAGCTTGAGCCGCGAGGTGCAGCTCCTCGCCCTCGAGGACATCACGCGCACCGTCGACCAGGAGATCGTCGACGCCCAGGACGCGCTCGACATGATGGGCTCGCTCTTCGCCGACCCGTCCCTCGACGACGGGACGCGCATGACGGTGCTGCGCGCGATGGTGACCGGCCAGGAGGCGGTCGATCACGTCGCGCTCTACGACGTCGAGGGGCGCCGCGTCGCGGTCGTCGCCGAGGAGGGGCTCGATCACATCCAGCCCCCCGAGACGCTGCCCGAGGCGATGCGCGCGCAGATCGAGCAGCTCCACGCGGCCACCGGCCCGGTCGCGCTCCACGGCGGCGAGCCGCGGGTCCCGGTCGCCGTGCGGATCCGCGTGGGCGAGCGCACCACCGGCTACGTGCTGAGCCTCATCGATCTCGAGGACGTGCAGCGGCGGGTGGAGCGGCTGGCCGACGGGCACTTCAACGGCATCGACGACGCGCTGCTCCTCGTCGACCGCGACCTCCGCACGGTGGCCCACGCCGATCGCGAGCGAGCGATCAGCCTCTCGAGCGCGCAGGATCAGGGCATCCTCCGGGACGTGGACCCGGCGCTGCTCGGGCCGCGCTTCAGCCAGTCGGGCGAGTACGAGGCCGCGGACGGCGCGCCGATGCTGGGCTCGGCGGTCGGGCTCACCACCCAGCCGTGGACCGCGATCGCGCAGGTCCCGCAGTCGATCGCCTACGCGTCGATCTCCCGCATGACGCGCATCGTCTTCCTGGTGGTGGCGATCGCGATCGTCACCGCGCTGCTCCTCGGCCTGCTGATGGCGAGGCGCATCAGCGCGCCGCTCCGCCGGCTCACCGACTACGCGCGTCAGCTCGCCGAGCGCCGCTTCGACGCCCGGGTGAAGGTCTCCACCTCCGACGAGCTGGCGGTGCTCGCCCACTCGATGAACCGCGCCGCCGCGGACCTCCGCGCCAGCGAGGAGCAGCTCGCGCGCGAGGCCGCCATCCGCGGCGACCTGGGCCGCTACCTCTCGCCGGACATCGTCGATCAGATCGTGCGCCGCGAGGCCGACATGGATCTGGGCGGCCGGCGCCGGCCGGTGACGGTGATGTTCGCCGACGTCGTCGGCTTCACGCCCCTCACCGAGCAGCTCGATCCGGAGCACGTGGTCACGATCCTGAACGAGCTCTTCACCATCCAGACCGACATCATCTTCCGGCACGGCGGCACGGTGGACAAGTTCATCGGAGATTGCGTCATGGCGATGTGGGGCGCGCCCCGCGAGCACCCCGATCACGCGCGCCGCGCGCTCGACGCGGCCGAGGACATGCTCAGCTGGCTCGAGACGGGCAACGAGCGCTGGGAGCAGCAGTACGGGGTGACCGTGCAGCTCGCGATCGGCGTGCACACGGGGGTCGCGGTCGTGGGCAACATCGGCTCCGAGAAGCGCATGGAGTACACGGCCATCGGCGACATGGTGAACGTCGCCGCGCGCCTCGAGGCGATGGCGCGGCCGAACCAGATCCTGGTGACCGAGGACGTCCGGCGGGCCGCGCCCGACTTCGACTACGCCGACGCCGCCGAGCACTCGCTCGCCGGTCGCGAGCAGCCCATCCGGCTGTACGAGGTGCAGTGGTGAGAGAGGCGCTCGCGCAGCCCGGGGAGATCATCGGCGGCCGCTACCGGGTCGGCGCGCTGCTCGGCGAGGGCGGCATGGGCGCGGTCTTCGAGGCCCAGCAGACGCAGCTCAACCGCGCGGTCGCGATCAAGCTGCTCCACCCCGAGGTCGGCGCGCAGCCCGAGGCCCGGGCCCGCTTCGAGCGCGAGGCCCGCGTCACCGCCGCGCTCCGGCACCCGCACACCGTCGAGATCCACGACTTCGGGGAGGACGCGGGCCGGCTCTTCCTCGTCATGGAGCGGCTCGACGGGGCCCCGCTCTCGCACCTGCTGCGCGGCGGCGTGATGCCGCTCCCCCGCGCGCTCGAGATCGTGCGCCAGGTGGCCGACGCGCTGGTGGCGGCGCACGCGCTGCCGCTGATCCACCGCGACCTCAAGCCCGAGAACCTCTTCATCGAGCGCGACGATCGCGGGCACGACCGCGCGGTGGTCGTGGACTTCGGCCTCGGCTTCATCGCCGAGCGCGAGGACGCCGACCGGCTGACCTCGGCGGACGTGATCATGGGCACGCCGTCCTACATCTCGCCCGAGCAGATCCACATGAAGAACCTCGGGCCGTGGTCCGACGTCTACTCGCTCGGCTGCATCCTCTACGAGCTGATCGTCGGCCAGCCGCCCTTCGACGGCGCGCCGATGCTCCTGCTCTCGAAGCACGTCTTCGCCGAGCCGGTCCCGCCGAGCCGTCGCAACGCCGACGTCTTCGTGCCGCGGTCGCTCGAGGCGCTGGTGATGCAGATGCTCGCCAAGCGCCCCGAGGAGCGGCCGTCGGCGGCGGCGGTGCGCTCGGCGCTCGAGCAGCTGGCCAACACCCTCGGGGAGCGCGAGCGCAGCCGCGGGGCCGGCGCCCTGGTGGAGCGCGCGGCGCGCATGGTCCCGGCGCCCGAGAGCGCGGGGCAGGCGACGGGCGCGGCCCCGGTGGGTGACCAGCTCGTCGTCGCGGTCACCGCCGGGCTCGAGGAGCAGATCGCGGTCGGGCTGCGGGTCGACGGCCTCGCCCCGCGCGTCGTGTCGTCGATGGAGGAGATCCCGCCCGAGGCGGCGGCCATCCTGGTGCCGCAGGGCGACGCGGCGATCGTCGCCCAGCTGGTGGTGCTCGGACGCCCCGTGATCGCGGCCGCCGACACCTCGGACGCGGCGCACGTGCAGGCCCTGCTCAACGCGGGGGCGGCGGACGTGGTGAGCGCGCCGCTCCGGGTGGAGCAGATCGCGCGCAAGGTGAAGCGCGCGGTGAAGAAGGCGAAGAGGAGGATGCGGTGAGAACGATCCAGGCCACGGCGCTGACCCTCGCCGCGTGCGCGCTCCTCGCCTCGCCGGCGGCGGCGCAGCAGATGCGGTCGTACACCGTGCGCGAGGGCGACTCCTGCGGGAGCATCGCCCGGCGCGTGTACGGCAACAGCCGCCGCTACGATCTCATCCACCAGCACAACCCCGAGCTCGGCCCGATGCCGCACGATCTGGAGCCCGGCACCGTGCTGTCGCTGCCGGACGTGCAGGTCAGCTCCGGCGCCGAGGCGACGGTGACCGCGGCGCGCCGTCAGGTCCGCGGTCAGCCGCCGCAGGCCCCCGACTGGGACGCGGTGCGGGTCGGGCAAGAGCTGGATCGAGGCTGGCGCGTCTCCACCGGCGAGCGCTCGAGCGCCGACCTGACCTTCCAGAGCTCCGCCGTCGCGCACGTGCGCGAGCAGACGCTGGTGATCGTCTACGGCGGCGGCGCGCAGCGGGTGCGGCGCGAGGGCGCCCGCGCGGTGGTGCGCGAGGGCAGCGTGCTCAGCCGCATCAGCTCGCTCAGCGGCGGCGAGTCGCTCGAGGTCGAGACCCCCTCGGCGCTCGCGAGCCTCAGCACCGGCGAGGCGAGCGTCGACGTCGACGGCGAGGGCACCACGCGGGTCGCGGTGCATCAGGGCGACGCCGCCTCGGTGAGCCGCCCGAACGGCGCCGGCCGGGTGAGCGTGCGCGCCGGGATGGGGACGCGGGTGGCCCGCGGTCGCCCGCCGACCCCGCCCCGGCCGCTGCCGCCCGCGCCGACCTGGAGCGCGGACACGCCGCGCACCTTCCTCTCGCTCGGCGGGCACGGCGCGACCCTGCGCGGCGCGTGGGGCGCGGTCCCGAACGCGCACCGCTATCGGGTCGAGGTCGCGCGCCGCGAGGACGGCCGCGATCTGCTCGCGTCGGTCGAGGTCGCGGCCGAGGTGACCGAGCTCGAGCTGCACCGCCTCCCGGCCGGCACCTACTATGTGCGCGTCGCCACCATCGACGAGGAGCGCTTCGAGGGCCGGCCGGCCCAGCCGGTGGAGGTCACCGTGCTGTCGGCGCAGGTCGTGCCGCCCGGAGGCACGCCGGCCCCGGTGCGCGAGCCCGACCCCTTCGGGCTGGAGGCGATCGACAGCGGCCTCGCCGAGCTCGACTTCGAGTCGGTGCCGGAGTCGCTGCCGAGCGCGCCGCGCTTCTCGCGCCTCTCGGTGCCCGCCGACGTCGACTGCGGCGACACCACCCTGCGCGAGGTCGGCCGACGGGAGGTGACCTGTCGACGGGACGGCGCGGTCCTGGGCGCGCTCGCCATCGAGGTGACCGACGTCGCGGTCGACGTCCGCGGCCCGAACGGCGGGGAGGCCACCGCGGCGCGCGAGGGGGCGAGCCCGGTCGTGATCACGGTCGAGGGCCTCGACGACGTCTCGGGGCTGACCCTCCGAGGCCTCGGCGGCGCGACCGCGACGGTGACCGACCGGAGCGGCGGCGCGCTCCGCGCGAACGTGACCGCGGGCGACGCGCCCGAGGCCGCCTTCGCGGTGGTGAGCGACGACCCGGCGGCGCTCGAGGTCGGCGCCTTCACCCTCCCGGTGACGAGCGAGGCCGTGGCGGCGGTGTCCCCCGAGGCGCCGCCTCCGTTCCCCTCGGCGCAGGAGAGCTTCGGGCTGAACGCGTTCCCGAGCGCGGTCGGCCTGGTCGACGAGCGCCGGCGCGGGAGCGGCGCCCACCTCGCGGCCACCCTGGTCAGCGCCGAGGCGGGCGACGCCGAGGTGCGAGCCCGGCTGAGCGCAGGGCTCCGGCTGGCGCTCCTCGAGGATCGCCTCCGTATCGACGTCGCCGCCCCGCTCGACCTGACCGGCAGCGTCAACCGCCCGGCCCAGCGCGGCTCGCGCGATCTGCACGCGGCGCTCGGGAGCCTCATCGTCGACGAGGGCGCGTTCGGCCTGGCGGCGGAGGCGGGCGTCTGGCTGCCCGCGGCCGGAGACCAGGGCCTCGACCGGGTGCGCCTTCGGCTCGCGGTCGACGGCTCGATCCGGCTCGCGGACGACCAGGTGATCCTCCGCACGCGTCAGGCCGCCTTGCTCGATCTCGACGACACCGGCAGCCGGCTCTGGGCTTCGGCGTACGGCGCCGACTGGCGCGCCGTCGGGCCGCTGATCCTCGGCGCCGAGCTCGGCCTGGTGCTCGGCGAGGAGCAGGACTTCCGCGCGGCCGGCACCGCGGGCCTCGCCGTCGGGCTCGACTTCCAGGCGGTCGTCGTCGCGCTCTCGGGCCGGGTCGGCTTCGGTGACCACGAGCTCGTCGGCCTCGGCGCCGCGACCCTGGCCGTGCGCGGGCAGTACGACCTCTGAGGGATGCAGGACATGAGACACGTGATCCACGCCGCTGCTCTCGGCCTCGCCGTCTGCCTCGGGCTCGCCTTCGCGGCCCCCGCGTCCGCGCAGCCCTTCCGCCTCGACCAGTACCGCCCCGCGCCCACCGTGCGTGACGGCTTCGCGGTCGAGCGCCCGATCGCGCCCGGGCACCTCCGCCCCGCGTTCGACGTGCACCTCGACTACGCCCACCGACCCCTGGTCGTCGACGGGCTCGGGCCCGACCCGGTGCCCTACGTCGAGCACCTCGCCGGCCTGCACGTCGGGGTCGCCCTCGGGCTCTTCGACAGGCTGCTCGTGCACGCCCGGCTGCCGGTGATGCTGGCGCTCGAGGGGGAGGGCGTGCCCGGCTTCCCGCCCGCCGGCGGGGCGGGGCTGTCGGATCTCCAGCTCGGCGCGCGCTGGCGCCTGGCCGCCACCGACGACGACCGCTTCGCGCTGGCCACCAGCCTCGTCGCCACCGTGCCCACCGCGGGCGCGGCCCAGGGCGATCAGCAGCTCGCGGGCGAGGCCGGCGTCACCTTCACGCCGAGCCTCGTCGGCGAGGCGCAGCCGATCGACGGGCTGCACGTCACCGGATCGGTCGGGGTGCGCTTCCGCGAGGCGTCGGGGCTGCCGAACCTCGTGCTGGGCCACGAGATGACCTTCGCGCTCGGCGTCGGCTACTGGTTCCTCGACGACCTGCTCGAGGCGCGGATCGAGACCTGGGCGAGCACCGCCGTCGAGCGCTTCGGCGAGTCCCAGACGAGCCCGTGGGAGGCGCTGCTCGGCGTGCGCGTCCAGCCGGTCGACGGACTGATCGTCGGCCTCGCCGGCGGGCCCGGTCTCGGGCGCGGCGTGGGCACGCCCAGCTTCCGCGGCGTGTTCAGCGTCGGCTGGACGCCCGAGGTGCACGTCGCGACGTCGGCCGGCGGAGACGCGGACCCGGAGGCGCGCGCGTCGACCGGCGCGGCGATCGAGGAGCGCGGCGCGGGAGAGACCGCGAGCGCCGCGGCGGCGGCCGGAGACGACGAGGACGCGCCGTTCCGCGAGGTCACGCCCGAGACCCCGGCCGGGGTCGAGCCTCCGCCGGACCCGCCCTACGCCGCGCGCCGCATGCCCGCGGGGGAGACCGCGCGCACCTACGCCGAGATCGACCGCGACGGCGACCGGATCATGGACTCGCTCGACCGGTGCCCCCTCGACCCCGAGGACTACGACGAGATCGCCGACCGCGACGGCTGCCCGGAGGCGGACGCCGACGGCGACGCGGTGGCGGACGAGCTCGACCACTGCCCGCTCACCCGCGGCGCCTCCGGCTCGGACGCCTGCGCCGGCTGCCCGGAGCGCGCGTGCATGGCCCGCGGCGGCTCGATCGTGATCGGCGAGCGCGTCGAGTTCGCGGTCGGCACCGCCGACATCGAGGAGCGCAGCCTCGACGTGCTCCGCGACGTGGTCTCGATCCTCCAGACCAACCCGCAGATCGAGCGCGTGCGCATCGAGGGTCACACCGACGCGGTCGGCAACGACGCCGACAACCTCGCCCTCTCCACCGCCCGCGCGCGCGCCATCATCGACTGGCTCCGCGAGGCCGGCGTCGCCGCCGAGCGCCTCGAGGCGTGGGGCTGCGGCGAGATGCACCCGCTGGACGACAACGCCCGCAGCGAAGGCCGCCAGCGCAACCGCCGCGTCGAGTTCCTCATCATCGTCCCGTCGAGCGGTCAGCCCCTCCGAGAGGGCTGCCGCCCGGCGAGGTGATCAGGCGAGGGTGAAGAAGAGCGCCAGGTAGGCGCCGCTCTTGCCCTGCTTCTCGAAGGCGCGGATCGCGTACGTGGCCTCGTCACCGACGACGTCGCCGGTCCACGCCGGCGTCGGTCCCTCGTCGCCGCGGCCCTTCACGGCCCGGTCCAGCATCCCGCGGAAGGCGTCCGGCGGGTAGGTGTTGGAGTCACCGCGCGGGGGCGCCAGCGAGATCGAGAGCCGATCGTCGCGCCGCCACGCCTGCATCTCGTAGGGGGCGCCGTCGATCGCGCAGGTGCCGCGGAGGTCCGGCTGACTGGGCTTGCGCTTGTCCTTGTTCTCGAAGAGCTGGCCCTTGTCGCGACTGTGCTGCGGGTTCGACATGGCCGGTCCTAGCACGGGCCACGCGGCTCCGCTCCGAGCGCGGCTAGAGCGGCGATCAGTTTGGAGAGCCGAGGGATGTGGGAGCGCGAGGGCGGTCAGGCGTGCTCGGGCGGGACGAGGCGATGCTAGGGCATCGTCGAGGAGCGACCGGGCGCGCCTGGCCGCGGTCCCGCCCCGCAGCGCCGGTGGTTTCAAACTGATTGCCGCTCTAGAGCAGGGCCGTGACGGCGGCGCAGACGGCGATCAGGCCGCCCAGGAGCCAGGCCATGGAGTCTTGTGCGTTTTCCACGCCGCGAGATCCACGCAGCCTGCGTGCCAGCGGCGGATCGGGGCGCAGAGGCGGCTTCGCTCTTTCACCCGGGGTGACCGGACCCCACTTCTGAAATGACGGGAGCGTCGCTCGCGCCCCCGCCCCCGCGCGCCGGGACGCTCGCCAGGGGAGGGCTCCGTGACAGCCAGCCGCCGGGTGACTAAGCCCTCGCGGTGCCGCCGTCCTCCGATCCATCTTTCGCCTCGCTCGGGCTCTCCGAGGCGCTGCGGGCCGCGATCCGGGAACGGGGCTTCACCCGCCCCACCCGCGTGCAGGCGGCGGTGATCCCGGCCGCGCTCGCGAACGAGGACGTGTGGGCGAGCGCCCCCACCGGCTCCGGCAAGACCGCCGCCTACGTGCTGCCGTTGCTCGAGGCCCACGCGGCCCGCGACCCCCGGCGGGATGGGCGGGGGCGCCGCGCGGTGGAGGGGCTCATCCTCTGCCCGACGCGGGAGCTGGCGTCGCAGATCGGAGAGGAGATCACCTCCCTCGGCGCTCGCCTGCCGTCGCCGCCCGTGACCCAGGTCGTCTTCGGAGGGGTCTCGATCAACCCTCAGATGCTCGCCCTGCGCGGAGGCGCGGACCTCGTCGTCGCCACCCCCGGCCGGCTGCTCGATCTCGTCTCGAAGAACGCGCTCTCGCTCTCACGCGTCACGACGCTGGTGCTCGACGAGGCCGACCGCCTCCTCCGCGCGGGCTTCGAGGACGAGCTGACGCGCGTGGTGGCCGCGGTCCCCGAGGATCGCCAGACCCTGCTCCTGTCGGCGACCTTCCCGCCCGAGGTCGAGGCGCTCGCGCGCGCCACGCTCCGCGCGTCGGCGCACGTCGTGACGGTGACGAGCGAGGAGGACGCTCCCGAGCTCGTCGAGCGGGTGATCGAGGTGGACACGCCGAAGCGCACGCCGCTCCTCCGGCACCTGCTCGAGGAGAGCGACGCCCAGCGAGTGCTGGTCTTCGTCGCGACGACGTACTCGACCGGGCACGTCGCCCGCAAGCTGACCGATCGTGGGGTCGCCGCGATGGCGCTCCACGGAAAGCTGAGCCAGGGCGCGCGCACCCGGGCCCTCGAGGCGCTGCGGCGGGGCGAGGTGCGGGTCCTGGTGGCCACCGACGTCGCCGCCCGCGGCCTGCACGTCGAGGGCCTCGACATGGTGGTGAGCTACGACCTGCCCCGCTCGCCCGACGACTACCGACATCGCGTGGGTCGCACCGGGCGCGATCGAGCGGGCGTCGCGGTCAGCTTCGTCACCGCCGACATGCGAGCCCACTTCCGGCTGATCGAGCGCCGCGAACGCCGCCGCCTCCCCCGCGAGCACGTGCCCGGGTTCGAGCCGGAAGAAGAGGAGGTGCAGGTGACACGCTCCCACGGCACCGGCGGCATCAAGGGCAAGCGCAAGAGCAAGAAAGACAAGCTGCGAGAGGCCGCGGCCCGCCGAGCCGCGGCGGAGGCCAGCGCGAGCGAGCCGAACGACGAGTGACGCTTCAGGCCACGGCGAACGCGGGCTCGACCTCCGCCAGCCAGGCGTCGACGTCCCGGCTGGCCTCAGCGCCCTCGGCGCCGGCGAGGAACGCGGCGTCGAGCCGCGCACGCCAGGTCTCGCTCCCTCCGCGGGCGGCGGACGCGTAGCGGGGCATGGCGCGACGAAGCGCGAAGGTCGCGAGGCCGGCGGCGACCGGGGTGAGCAGCGCGGCCGCGGGATCCCGGTCGAGCACCGCGAAGTAGGCGGCCACGAGCGCGACGAGGCCGAAGCCGAGCGTCAGCGCTCGCGCCTGACCGGCGGCGTCGGCGAGCTCCAGGTGCTCGATGGCGCGGCGCTCTCCCGCCAGCAGATCCGCCAGAAGCGCCCGCCGCGACGGCCACCCCGAGATCGCCTCGCGGGCCCGGTAGTAGTTCTCGCGCTCGAGCTCGGGGTGATCCCAGGCCCATGATCTCAGCTCGTCGGCGCGCTGGAGCAGCCGGCGCTGACGCAGCAGCAGCGCCATCTCCAGGCCCGCGGCGGTGGCGATCTGCATGGCGTCGTCGCGGCGCGCGCCCGCGGCTCCGTCGAGGCACCGGCGCGCGAACGCGCGCGTCTGCGCTTCCAGCTTCAGCCCCTCGATCGCGGTGGCGAGCGCGCGCACCTCTCGATGAGGGTCGTCCAGGCGGGCTCGAGACATCTGCGCTCCCTTCCCCCATGGGAGCGCACGGACGCAGCGCGCGTTACGCGCGTCGACCTGCCCTCTCCAGCTGCGGCGGCACGGTCAGGAACAGGATCGCTACGACGATGAGCGCCGCTCCGCCGAGCTGGTGCGCGCTGGGGCCGGCGCCGCCGAGGAAGGTCTTCACGCCGAGCGACGCGACGACCCCGGCGAGGATGCTGGAGCAGCGATTCACCGGGACGCTGAAGGTGTTCTCCGAGGGGTCGAGGAGGATCAGCCCGCCGAAGATGCCCGTGCCCTGGGAGAGCAGGCCGACGAGGATCGCGTGCGGCAGGATCGCGCGGCTCCAGAAGGACGAGAACCCGGCGGCGAGCTCGTCGGCGACCGATCCCTCTCCGAGCCCGGCGTAGGCGGCGAGGAGCACCAGCAGGACGGGCGCCGCGACCATCTGCTCCTCGACGAAGAAGCGCAGGTTCTTCTCCCGGTCCCGCGTCTTGGCCAGCCGGCTCATCAGCTGGAGCCGCAGGAAGTAGCTCGCGAGGTAGACCGCCACGTCGATCGCGCAGACGAGCGTGATCTCGTAGCCGCCCTCCTCCGAGAACGCGACCAGCAGCGCCGCGAGGCTCAGCCCGAGCCCGGCCCAGGAGAACCACCGGGTCGCGCGCCCCGTGATGGCGTCCACGACCGGGGCGATGACGAGCACCCCCCCGCGCATCAGCAGCATCACGAAGACGATGCTCACCCCCTCGAAGGTGTAGGCGAGCGTGGTCGTGGCGATGATCGCCGCCGTGCAGACGCCGCTCGCGAGCGTGAACCGGCTCGGCCCCGGCACCCGGAGGGGGCCCACGCGGTAGTGGGTCGCGAACCGCCACCACCCCATGAGCCCGAGGAACCCGAACATCCCGAGCGCCGACGCGATCACGGTGCTCGGCAGGAGCTCGAAGCCGGTCGGCGCCGGCTCGCCCGGCACGAAGAGGCCGCCGGTCAGTCCCTTCGTCAGCGCGCTGTACGGCGCGTAGCAGAGGAAGTACCCGGCCGCGAAGAGCCAGACGCGCCCGCCGCTCGAGGCGTTGCTGGCTTTGCCCATCCGTGCCGGTGTGCGACGCGCGAGCCCCCCGAGCAAGCGGCGTCGGCCGCGGCTGGCCACGGTGTGGTACGGGGGTAGTTGGAGCGCCGAAGATGAACTTGCGTGACCACCGGGGGAAGCTCATCGGGGGAGCGGTGCTCGCCCTCGTCGCGGCGAGCGTCGTGGTGACCCAGCTCCGCGGCCCGGAGCTGGCCGCCTCGGCCGCGCGGCGCGCCGACGTGGTGCAGACGGTGCTGGTCAGCGGCCGCGTCCTGCCCCCGGCCGAGGTCGAGATGACGGCGCGGGTCGAGGCGCCGGTCATCGAGCTGCTTGCCGACGAAGGCGACGCCGTGGAGGCGGGGCAGGTCCTGGCGCGCCTCGAGGTCACCCAGGCGGAGGCCGAGGTCGCGCGGGCGCGCGCTGCGCTCGCCCGGGCGCAGGCCGCGAGCGGGCGGAGCCGCCGGATCGCCCCCGAGGTCGCCCAGCAGGCGCTCTCGACGCGGCAGATCCAGCGCGCCGAGGCGGAGCGGGCTTTCGAGCAGGCGCGACGGCTGGTCGCCACCGGCGCTTGGCCCAGCGAGCGGCTGGACGGCGCCCGGGACGCCCTCGCCCGGGCGAGGAGCGGGGAGCGCGGGGCGGAGCTGGAGCTGAGCGCGGCTCGCGGCGCAGACCGTCGGGCGGCCACCGCGGCGGTGCGCGAGGCCCTCGCCAACCTCGCGCTCGCCGAGGAGCGGCTCGCCCAGACCACCGTCTCGGCGCCCGTCGCGGGCGTGATCCTCGAGCGGCACGTGGAGCAGGGAGATACGGCTCGCCCCGGGGGGATGCTCTTCGTGATGGCCGCCGACGGCCCGCCCATCCTCAGCGTCGATCCCGACGAGCGGCACCTCTCTCAGCTCGAGATCGGTCAGCCAGCGCAGGTCGTCTCCGACGCCTACGCGGACCGGCCGTTCGATGCGTCGGTCAGCTTCATCGCGCCGTCCGTGGACGCCGAGCGCGGCACCGTGGAGGTGCGGCTGCTGCCGCCTCTGGCGATCGACTGGCTCCGGCCCAACATGACGGTCTCGGTGGAGATCGAGGTCGCGCGCGCCGCCGACGCGCTCGTCCTGCCAGTCGCGCTGGTCCAGGACGCGGCGACCGGATCGCCGTGGGTCTGGGTGCTCGACGGCGGCCGCCTGGCCCGGCGATCCATCGAGCTCGGCCTCCGCGGCGACGACCAGCTCCAGGTCACCGGAGGGCTCGCCGAAGGAGAGCGCGCGCTCTCGGTGGTCGACGCCGATCTCCAGCCGGGTGACCGCGCGCGGGTCGCGCCGTGATCACCGACCTCTTCCTCGCCATGCGCTTCCTGCGCGAGGGGCGCTCGCAGACGCTGCTGATCGTCGGCGGAGTGGCTCTGGGCTCCGCGGTGGTGGTGTTCCTCACCGGGCTCCTGAGCGGCCTGCAGGCCTCGTTGATCGAGCGGACCCTCGGTAGTCAGCCGCACATCGTGGTGCACCCGCCGCGAGAGGCCCCGCTCGAGGTCCGCGTGCCGGAGGACGGCGAGGTGATCCTGAGGCAGCGCGTGCAGCCGGATCAGCGGCTGCGCAGCCTGGCGTCGTGGCAATCGCTCACCGCGCGGCTCGACCGATGGCCGGGCGTCGCCGCCGCCTCGCCCATCGCGACCGGACCCGCGCTCGCCGTCCGGGGCGCCGCGAACCGCGCGGTGGTCGTGATCGCCGGCTTCCCCGAGCGCCTCGACGGGGTCATCCCGCTCGCCGACCGCGTCACCGAGGGGCGCTACTCCCTCGGAGGCGGTGAGGCGTTGATCGGCACCGGGCTCGCCGACGACCTCGGGATCACGGTGGGGGACACCCTGCGCGTGCGTCCCGCGAGCGGGTTCGGGCAGCGGTTCCGGGTGTCGGGGATCTTCGACCTCGGGAACCGGGACGTGAACCGTCGATGGGTCATCCTGCCGCTGCGCAGCGGCCAGACCCTGCTCTCCATCGTCGGCGGCGTCTCCGACGTGCACGTCCGCGTGGACGACGTGTTCGACGCCGACCGGGTCGCCGACGGGATCGCGGCGGACACGGGCCTCGTCGCCGACAGCTGGATGCGGACCAACGGGCAGCTGCTGGTGGGGCTCGAGGGGCAGAGCAGCTCCGGCTTCCTGATCACCCTCTTCGTCGTGATCGCGGTGGCGATGGGCATCAGCAGCGTGCTCGTCGTCTCGGTCGTGCAGAAGTCGGGCGAGATCGGGATCCTTCGCGCCGGGGGCGCGAGCCGCGCGCTCGTCATGCGCGTGTTCCTGTGGCAGGGCGCGTCCCTCGGCTTGCTGGGCTCGCTGGTCGGCTGCGCCGCTGGGTACGGTCTCGGGGCGCTCTTCGAGGGGCTGGGCGCGAACCCCGACGGCACGACGCGCTTTCCGGTGGAGATGCCCCCGAGCCTGTTCTTGGCCACGGTCGGCGGCGCCGTCGCGGTGGGCCTGCTGGCGGCGGCCTGGCCCGCTCGACGCGCCGCGAGTCTCGACCCGGTGGTGGCCATCCGCAATGCCTGAGCGCGCCTCGAGCATCCGCGTGGAGGCGGTCACGAAGTCCTACGGCGACGGGCCGAGCCGCGTGCGCGTGTTGCACGGGATCGATCTCGACGTCCCCGAGGGGCAGCTCCTGGCGATCATGGGCCCGAGCGGATCGGGCAAGAGCACCCTGCTCAACGTCCTCGGGCTGCTCGACCGGCCGGACGAGGGGCGCCTCTGGATCGGGGACGAAGAGACCAGCCGGCTCGCGGACGCCGACCGCACGCGCCTTCGTGGCGAAGCGCTCGGCTTCGTCTTCCAGTTCCACCACCTGCTCCCCGCGCTCACCGCGGCGGAGAACGTCGCCATGCCGCTCGCGGTGCGGCGGGGGCGGGTGACCGGCGACGCGCTCGGTCGCGCCCGCGCTGCGCTCCAGCGCCTCGGGATCGCCGAGCTGGCCGACCGAAAGCCCTCGGCCATGAGCGGAGGGCAGCGTCAGCGGGTGGCGGTGGCGCGTGCGCTGGTGGCGGAGCCGTCGGTCGTGCTGGCGGACGAGCCGACGGGCAACCTCGACACCGAGACCGGCGACGAGGTCTTCCGCGAGATGCGCCGCCTCAACCGCGAGCTGCGCTTGACCGTCGTCGTCGTCACGCACGACGAGCGCCTCGCCGCCGCCTGCGATCGCGTCGTGACCCTCGTCGACGGTCGCGTGCGCTCCGACGAGCGCCGGTAGGTCAGCCTCCGAGCAGCGCGCGGCGCCGGGGGATCTCGGGGTTGTCGGGATCGACCTGGGCCCAGATGTCGAGCTCGACCGGGGCGCGGGGGCGGGTGGTGACGACGCGGGCGGCGGCGCCGAGGCCGTCGTGACCGGCGAGCTGGGCCATGGTCACGTCGGCGAGCCCGAGGTCGCTCGGCGGGGCGGCGGCGCGCAGCGCGCAGGCCTCGTCGAGCGTCGCGCTCTCGCGGAGGGCGGCGGCGACCGCCGCGTCGCGCTCGGCGGCCTGCTCCATCACGCCGTCGAGCCGGTCGGCCGGACCGCGCGCGTCGTAGGCGGCCCGGAGCGCGGGCTGCGCGCTCATGACCTCGAGCGCGGCCAGCGTCCGGAGCGCCCAGGGCAGCTCGCCCGCGCCGAAGCCGTCCCACGTCGCCGCTCCCTCGCGCGCCGCGGCGACGCCCGCCCGGGCGTCGTCCACGCTCGCGCTCTCCCAGGCGCGCGCCACCAGCGCGACCGCGTGCAGGTGCAGCGCGGCGGAGAGGGTCGCCGGATGACGGGCGCGACGGGCGTCGGCGACGAGCGCCTCCGCGTCGGCCACGGCCGCGTCGCGCTCGGCCTCGAGGCGCGCCTCCTGCTCGGCGGTCAGCTCCCGAGTGCGGGCCTCGACCTGCCGCGACGTGTCGAGGTTGTCGACCTCGCGCAGGCGCGCCAGCAGCGCCCGGAGCGCGTCCACGTCGTCCTCCTCCGCCGCCCACTGCCACTCCCGCACCCAGGCGCGCGCGCGCTGCGGAGCGAGCACCTGCTCCTGACGGGTGAGCTCCCGCGCCCGGCGCGAGTGGGCCCCGGTCCGCAGCGCCTCCCGCGCCGCGTCGCGCTGCGGCCCGAGCGAGAGCCACCCGAGGAGCTGCCCGGTCTGCGCCGAGTCCAGTCGGAGGATCGACGTCCGCACGAAGCCGTCCAGCACCGCGAGGTCGCCGCGGTAGCTCTCCATCGCGGCGAGGTTGCCCACCATCAGCGCGTCGTCGGGCATCAGCCGGAGGCCGCGCTCCATGCGCTCGCCCGCCCGCACGAGGTGCGCGGGATCGCCGGTGCACCGGTAGCGCTGCTGGTCGGCGAGCGCGGCGTTGTTCTGGGAGGCGGCGTCGTTGTCGCCCGCGGACGCGTAGCGCTGCGCCACCTGGGCGAAGAGCGCGTCGGCCTCGCGCAGCTCCCGGGCCTGCAGCGCCCGCTCGGCGCGCACCTCGAGGAGCGCGGTCTCGACCTCGGGCAGCTCCTGCGGCGCGCGGCGGAGCCAGGTCTCGCGATCCTCGAGGGTGGTGGCCATGAGCGCCATCAGGTGCGCGGCCGCGCCGGCCACGTCCTGGGTCGCCGCGCTCCCGGCGCCGCGGGCGTGCACGTCCTCGGCGACCTCGCGCGCCCGCTCGACGAGCCCGAGGTTCCGGTACACGTGCCCCACCTGGAGCGCGAGGCCGAGGTCGCCCGACTCGAGCAGGCCCGTGAGCTCGGCGTCGCCCTCCGCGGTGCGACCGAGGCGGTGATAGACCTGCCCGAGCGAGAGGTGATAGCTCGGCACCCCGGCCGCCTCCTGCCGGATGGCGAGGAACAGCCGCTCGGCGTCGGCGAGCAGCGCCTCGCGCGCCTCGCCGCTGACCTCGCGGGCGCGGCGGAGCTGGAGCGTCCCGAGCGAGAGCACCATGGGGACCACGCTCGAGCGCGCGAGATAGGCCTCGTGCAGCGCGGTCAGCTCGGCGTCGCCCTCGATCCGCTCGCGGAGCCAGGCGTCGAAGATCTCCCGCCCCCGCGCGTCGTCGAACACGTTCTCGAGGCGGCGGTTGAGCTCCATGTCGCGGCCCGCCCGGGCGCGCTCCACGAGCGCGTCGACCCGCGCCTGCGACGCCGAGTCGTAGGCGAGCTGCGCCTCCTGGAAGCCGGGCAGCCGGAGCTCCACCTGCCTCGACAGCAGGCCGGCCGCCCGCTCCAGCTCGCCCTGGTCGGCGTAGCAGCTCGCGAGCGTCCGCTGCGCCTCCCCGCAGAGCCGGCCCGGCGGCCCGTAGGCGGTCAGGATCGCGAGCGCCTCGTCGGTCTGGCCCGCGCCGCGCCGGGCCTCCGCGAGCGCCGCGCCGACCTCCTGATCGTCCGGGCGCTCCCCGTGGAGCAGCGCCAGCGCCTCGGCGTCGCCCGACGCCAGCGCGTCCGTCCGCCGCGCGTCGCCCGCCCACTCCTCGCGCTGCGCGCGGAGCGCTCGCACGTGGGCCACCGCGGCCTCGTCCGCGTCGCCGCTCGCCTCCCACGCCGCGACCTCGGCCGCGACGTCGGGGAGCCGCGACGCGTCGAGCTCGCGCACGAGCGCGTCGGCCGCCTGCATCGCCTCCGGAGTGTCCGCGGCGACGTAGTGGTGCAGGGCCTCGAGGGGCCACGCCTCGCGGAGCGGCGCCGCCATCGCGAGGTGCAGCGCGGAGACCCGCGCCCGGAGCGTCGCGCCGACCTCGGTCTCCCCGGCCACCTGCGCCCCCAGCTCCGCCAGCCGCAGCGCCGCGCGCCTCGCCGCGTCGTCCTCCTCGCCGATCTGCTCCGACCACTCCCCGAGCGCCCGGGCGAGGATCGTCGCTCGCTCGCCCTGCTGCGCGTGATCGGGCAGGAGACGGTAGCGACGCACGAGCTGCACGCCCTCGTCGGCCCGCGCCGCGGTCATCGGCGTCTCCACCCGAGCGGTGAGGACGCGCATCAGGCCGGTCGCCGCGTCACGCACCGTCCGTTGCACTCCGCGGTGCTCGTCCACCACGCCCTGGTAGGCCTCGGCGGCCCGCTCCAGGTCGCCGCGCTCCTCGACCTGCTCCGCCTCCTCCAGCGCCACGCGGGCGAGGCGGCCGGGCGACCCGAGGTAGGAGCTGGTGACGCCCCACCCGATGGCGAGCACCAGCGCGCTCGCGATCGCCCAGTTCCAGCCCTTCGTCGCGCCGCTGAGGCGCTCCTTGGTGAAGAACGTGTACGAGCCGTTGCCGTGATTGACGACCCGGTACGCGCTCAGCGCCAGCACCGGGATGTAGATCAGGCAGAGGAAGAGCGTGGCGACGTGGGAGCCGTCCTCCCGCCGGTCGCGCGCGCCGTAGAGCATCGTGCCGATGCCGTTGAAGGTGAAGAGCGACGGCGCCCCGCCGGTCATCGGGCGCGGGCCGTTCAGGCTCCGATCGAACGACGCGCGCAGCGAGCGATCCTGGGCCGCCCGCTTGCCGGCCTTCAGCACCGCGTCGCCGGCCGAGAAGTCGCCTCGGCGGTGATGCCAGCGCCCGAGCGCGAGGCTCACCCAGGCGTCCGGCTCCTTGCTCGCCGCCTCAAGCTCCGCGAGCGGCGCGCCCGACGGACCCGCGCGCAGCGCCTTCACGAGCAGCGTCCCCGCGGTCGAGCGATCGCCCGACGCCTGGAACGCCGCGGCCAGCTCGGCGGCGAGGAAGGCGGCGCCGTCGCGCACGTTCTGCTGCGCGACCGGCCCCTCGGAGGCCAGCAGATCGGTCGCCTCGCGCAGCTTGGCGAGCACGTCGGCCTCGAGCTTCGCCCTCGTCTCCTCGAGCCGCTCCGCCTGAGAAGCCCAGTCCTCGCGCGCCGGATCCGGTCGCAGCTCCGCGCCGTCGAGCTCTCGCCCGATGGCGTCCATCGCGTTCATGACCTCGTCCACCGCGTCCATGGCTGCCCCTCCCAGGCAGCCTGATTGACAGCTCTGCGCGCTCGCGTCTACCCCTCCGCGGGAATTCGCCTTTCGGCGCGGACGCCGCGGGGGACCCTCGGCGATCCCAGCGCGCACTCGAGCGCGTCGCGGTCCCAGCCTCCGAGCTCGGCGGCCGCCGCGTAGGTCGAGCGGAGGAAGCGCATCAGGGTGGCGCTCGGGTCCGGGGCGGATCGCACCGCCTCGTAGGGGAGCACGAACTCGCCGAGCTGGTCGTGGTAGCGGGCGGCCTCCGGCTCGACGCGCGCGGCCGCGAAGCCCTCGGGGGTCGGGTACGCGTAGGAGTAGAACATCGCCTCCTCGACGCCGCCGCCTCCGGGCCAGAACCCCGCCGAGGAGACCTCGTGGCTGTACGCCTCCTGCGTCACCGCGTCCGGGAGGTTCGGGATCCCGCCTGGGTGCAGCGGCGCGCGGCGGCCCGAGAAGCGCGTGACGGCGAGGTCGAGCGCGCCCCAGAAGAGGTGCACCGGGCTGACCTTGCCGAGGTACGAGGTCCGGAAGTGCGACAGCACGCGCTCCACGTGGGTGAGGGCCCGGTGATAGCGCTCCACCGCGTCCCGGTCGTAGGGGCGCGCGGCCGTGTCCTCGGCGAACGGCGTCGCGTCGGGCACCTCGCTCGGCGCCCCGTGGAGGGTCGGCGTGCCGCCCACCGCCTCGATCGCGGCCTTCGCCCGGTCGAAGAAGCGGGCCACGCTCATCTCCCCGAGCTCGAAGCGCGAGGTCGCGCCCCCGTCCGCCCGGGCCACGAAGGCGTGGTCGACGAAGTCGAAGTCGAGCGTCACCGAGCGCCCACCGTCCGGCACCGTGCCCGTCGTCAGGCCGCGCGGCGTCACGTACAGCGTCGCGTGCCACGAGTGGTTGACCCAGGGCGTGTGCGCCAGCCGGTACTTGCCCGCCACCTGCGTCCAGAGATGGAGCGCCGTGCAGGTCTCCCGCCACGCCGCGTAGTCGAGCTCCGGCCAGTCCGCGTTCCGTTCGTTCATCGTGCCCCTCCTCCGCCGCAGCGTAGCCCCGCTTCGCCAGCCAGCGAGCGAGGTAGGCAGAGATAAGGGGACACGCGCGCCGCGCTCGGTAGAGTCGTCCCCATGAAGAAGTACCGGTTCTGTCTCCTCGCCCTCCTCTGGCTCGCCGCGTGCGACGGCGATCCCGCGCCCGCCGACGACGCGGGCCCCGACGCCTCCGCCCCGCCCGTGTCCGACGCGTCCACGCCGGACGGGTCGACGACGGACGACGCCGGCGTCGACGGCGGCGAGCCCGACGCGGGGCCGCCGCCCCCGGGGGCCTGGACGCTGCCGATGGAGTCGCGCGTGGGTCAGAAGCTGCCGATGCACGCGCTCTACCCCCGGCCGGACGACGAGACCTCGCCCGACGCCTACCACCGCCGCGCCCACTCGCGGGTCCCCTACCGGGTGCGCGTCGCGATCCAGGGCGGCGAGTGGCCCTTCCTCTACGAGCTGGTCGAGGGCCCCGACGGCGCGGCCTTCGTGGCCGGGGAGCTCGACCGGCGCGAGGACCCGGAGACCGGCTGGATCGAGCACCTGCGGACCCCGGGCTACGGCGTCATCGAGTGGCCCGCGCCGGCGACCGGCAGCCACGCCTTCCGCGTCCGGGTCACCGATCAGTCGGGGGAGTCGGTGGAGCTGACCTGGGAGGTGACCACCGACGACGACGCCTTCGTGTTCGTCGACGCGGAGGCGGGCGACGACGCCGCGGCCGGCACCTGGGACGCGCCGCTCCGCACCTTCGCCGCCGGGCTCTGGCGCAACGACGACGCCGACGCCACGTGGGCCGGGCGCGTCGCGGTGTTCCGGGCGGGCCGCTACCAGGTCTACGCCGCCGAGCCCTTCACGAGCCCGGTCCTCGACGGCGCGGTCAAGCCGATCGCGCTCGTCGCTCACCCGGGCGAGGCGGTCACCTTCGACACCTCCGAGGGCCACTTCCGCACCACCCGGGTCGGCGGCCTCGACGACTACCTCGTCGCCGGCATCGACTTCACCGGCTCGCGCGGCGACCTCGGCAACGCGCGCATCTTCAATGTCACCGACCGCTCCGAGCGGGTCACCTTCTGGGCCCTGTCGTTCGACGACACCGGGGTCGGCGGCTCGGGCCGCGACAACCCCGGCTGCATCGCCTTCATGGCCGACGGGCCCTACCACGAGAACCTCGCGGTGCTCGACAGCGAGCTGCGCGCGAACGCCGCCGCCCAGCTCGTCGTCACCTTCGACTCGCGCCGCGTGCTCTTCGAGGGCAACCGCGCGATCGGCGTCGACCTCCAGCCGAGCAACGGGGACATGTTCATCCACCCGAAGGACGACACCAACGACCTGACCGTGCGCGACAACCTCTTCATCGGCCGCGCGGGCACGGCGGCGATCGACGTCAGCAACCAGATCACCCAGCCCTCCGCCGAGAACCAGGAGGTGTGCTGGAACACCACGATCTACGACGGCGACCAGAACGTCGACGCCGCCATCCGGATGAACGGCCAGACCACCACCCCCGACGCGTCCAACGTCCACGTGTACCGCAACACCGTCGTCAGCCAGCGGCGCGCGTTCGTGTTCCGCGGCGCCCCCATGCCCATCCCGCCGGTGGTCGAGGGCAACGCCTACTTCGGCGGCGAGGGCGGCCTCGTCGGCGGCAACCGCACCGAGGGCGCGGTGGCGAACGTCGAGCTGATGGAGAGCGACTTCGACGCCGACGGCGCGCTGGTCGGCGAAGCTCGCATGATGCACGCCGGGGTCGCCGGCGCCGAGGTCGTGGCGCGCTGATCAGGCCTGTCGCACGAGCCGCTGCGTGCCCGCGAAGCCCGGCCCCGTCTGCCTCACGGTGACGAGGTCGGGCTCGCGCGTGGTCTCCTGCCGGATGTCGACGCCCAGCCAGCGGAGCGCGTACCGCGCGTGCGCTCCGTCGTCCTCGACCTCGCCTTCGCCGCTCATGTCCCCGGACACCACGAAGCGCCGCCCGTCCGGCTGCAGCGTGAAGCGCTCGACGGTGCGCCGGAGCGGCACGCCCAGACACCGGATCACCGTCCGGTGCACCACCTCGCCCGACGGATCGTACGCGACCGACGTGTGCATCCAGATCGGCGGCAGCCAGCCCGGCCACCCGGCGAGCGTCCGCAGGCTCACGCGATCGAGCCACGACATGCCGGACGCCGCGAGCGCGCCCGGGTCCTCGATCGTCAGCGCGACCGGGCTCCGCCACCGCCCCACGCAGGCGCGGTAGTACCGATGACTCGGCGTTTCCTCTCGAGCACTTGCCTGGGGCATCAGAGCAGACCGACCGACACGCGCGCCTCCGCAACGTACCCCGGGCGCTTGGCCTCGGCGATGTTCCAGCCGCAGACGCCCGCCTTGTCTCCCAGGCGCTCGAGCAGCCCGCGCAGGGTGGCGTCGTCCCGGACGAGCCGCGAGAGGAACGCGCCCCAGTTCACCGCCAGCAGCGCCCACCCGTGACCGTCGACGTGCGCCGGGTGCAGGATGGAGCGACGCATCGCCCACTCGAGCTCCTGACGGAAGGCGGGGGCGCGCGCGAAGGCATCGGCGGCGGCGTGACCGCTGCGACGCAGCCGCGCGCTGCGCTCCTCGGCGAGCGCGAACGCCAGGAGCATCGGGAGATCGGAGCCCGGCGCGGCCGCGCGCGCGACCTCCCTCGCGCGCTCCCGCGCGGCGTGCTCCTGGCCCGACCACTTCTCGAGCAGGCTGTTCACCCGGCGCCAGTGCGCGTGGAAGCTCGACGGGTCACGGCGCAGCGCCTCCTGGTAGGCCTCCTCCAGCACCGCGTCGGGCTCGCCCGAGGCCTGGCCCACGAGCACGAGCTCTCCCCACGGATGCGGATCGTCGGGCGCGAGCGCCGCGGCCTCCCGGAGCGCCTGCCGAGCGAGCTGGAGGCGCTCGGAGAAGAGTCGCCGGCCGTCCTCGGTGACCGAAGACGAGAGGCCGGTGCCCCGCGCTTCCCAGGCCCACGCGATGAGGCCGATGCCCTGGAGCAGCCGGGCCAGCGGATCCTGCGGGGCGTCCGCCACCCAGCGGTCGAGCGCGACGCGGGCGCGAGGGAGGTCGAGCAGGATCGCGTCGAGGTAGTAGCTGCGTCGCTGCCAGTCTCCCCGCATCGCGCCCAGCTCCCGCTGGAGCGTCTGGAGGTCCCCACGCCCGCAGGCGTCGACCAGCCGTCCGAGGAGCGGGTCCCCGCGATGGAGCGGCAGCGGCGGCGGGTTGCGCAGCGCCCGCTTCCGACGTCGCTCCGACTTTCCCTGCATCCACCAGAAGCCGCCCCCGGTGATCCCGAAGATCGCCACCGTGCAGCCGATGCCGAAGATCGCGTTGATTGTGTCAGCGTTCATCTCGGTGAGTAGACGCCATCCGTCTGGCGTGGCGCAATCCGAATTGAGAATCTTTGGGTCGAGTCCCGGCGAGAGCGTAGGATCGTCAGATGGGTCGTTCCCCCGCCGCCCTCGTCGCCTTGCTGGCGGTCTTCGTCGCGCAGCCGTCCAGCGCCGACGCCCCGGAGATCTCCTCCCGCCTGTTGGGCGTGTACCGGGCACGGGCCGCGGACGGCGCCGAGGCGTGCCTCTCGCTGGCGCCCCGGGCCGTCGTGTTCGAGTCGCGCGAGCCCGACGGGGAGGGCGGGGTGCGAGGCTGCGTCGCGCGGCTGGAGGTGCGGCGCGTCCTCGGGGATCGGATCGAGCTCCGGGACGGCGACCACGCCCCGGTCCTGGAGGTCACGCGCGCTCGACTCCGGTTCGGAGAATCGTGGCCGGTGTGCGCGCACGCCGGCGCCGAGGGTTTCGTCTTCGATCGGGCCTCGCGCCAGCCGCCCGGCCCCTGCTACGACGACTGAGGCGCGCTCGACTTCAGGGCGGCGATCTCGAGCTCGAGCTTCTCGCACTCCAGCTTGGCGAGGCGGGTCCGGGCCGAGAGGAGGGCGGACAGCTCGGCGAGCACGCTGTTGCAGTTGGAGAGGGTGCCGGCGGCCTTGGTGGTGAGGGTCTGGGTGTCCTTGACCAGGCCGGTCGTGCCCTCGATGCGGGGCGACGCCTCGCGCAGGGTCTCCTGCACCTGATCCATGAGGTCCCGGGAGCGGTCGAAGATGTCCATGCAGAGAGCTTGGCATGGCGAGCGGCGCCGAGGACGAGCGGTCGGCTTGACGCGTGCGTCGTGGTGGCGCTTGTTTGCGCCCGTGACGCGCTCGCTGCTTCTCCTCACCCTGTTCTCCGTCGGCTGCGGTGCGACCCCGCGCCAGTCGACGGTCCTCCGGCCGACCGAGCTCCCCGCGGCCGACGACCTCGTCGCGCTCGCGCCGCCGGCGTCCCGCGGCTTCGTGTTCCTGGACCTGGCCGGGATCCGGAGCACGCGGCTCTACGCGGCGATGGACGAGGACCTCGCGCTCTTCCGGGAGCTGAGCGAGCAGGCGGCGGCCGAGCTGGAGGAGGCGTCGCCCTTCGCCGCGCTGGCGGCGCTCGAGGCGCTCGAGGAGGGGCAGGAGGGAGAGGTCGAGCCGGCGCCGCCGGAGGAGCCCGAGGCCGAGCCCCTCGACGTGCTGACCCGGGCGGACTGGATCTTCGTGGCGTCGAACCCGCGGCGGAACCCGCCCACCGCGGTGAGCTTCTTCGGGGCGCGCTTCACCGACGAGGAGGCGCGCGCGACGGTGCGGCTCGCGGCCGGCGGCGGGGATCTTCCCGAGCTCCCGTTCGGCATGGGCGCGCCGCAGACCGAGGATCCGCTCGGGCTCGGCGTCGCCGACGAGGAGGCGGCGCGGGTCCGGGTGCGCGAGGTCCGCGGGCTCCGCGCGTTCGTGGCCCGCGAGTACCAGCTGGTCGAGCTGCGCGAGGGCCTCTGGGTGCTCGCCACCGAGGGCGACGTGCGCGGGGTGCTCGACCGGCGGGGCGGCGCGGCGTCCGACGACGGCACGCGGCTGCACGACCGGATCGGCCTCTTCGATCACCACCTGGTGATGGTCACCGAGGACGCGCGCACCCTGCGCGAGCTGGTCGAAGAGGAGGGCGAGGACGGCGAGACCGAGGTGCCCGAGTGGGTGCGGCAGCTCTCGGCCGGCGGGCTGCGCGTCGACGTCGACGGCGGGATCCGGGCGGACTGGCTGCTCGAGGTCGCCGAGGGGGCGGACGCCGAGGCGGTGCGCGCCGCGCTGACCGAGGCGATCGAGGAGACCTCGCAGGAGCCCTTCGTGCGGCTCTACCACCTGAGCGCGCCGATCGCGGCGATGGAGCCGGTGGTGCGCGACGGGCGCATCGAGATGTCCTTCGCGCTCGACGCCCGCGAGAGCGAGCTGCTCTGGGCGCGGATCAGCGGGGCCGCGGCGATGGTGATCGGCGCCATCCAGGTGATGGGCGACTTCATGCGCGGCTTCGGCGGGATGGACGACTTCGGGCTGCCGACGCCATCCCTCGACAGCTCGATGCCGGCCGCCCCGCTCGAGGCGTTCCCCGGCATGAGCCCGGTGACGATCCAGGACACCGCGGGCGGCGACGTCGACGCGGAGAGCGTCGACCCGAGCTGCGTGGGCTGGATCGGCATGGTCCACCACCCCCTCTCGGTGGTGGAGCCGATGCGGCTGCGGGTGCTCGTGCGCGGCGCCTCGGACTCGACGCTCGCGGTGCAGCTCGAGGACGGGACCTGGGTCTGCAACGACGACACCGAGGGCACCGACCCGGTCGTCGAGCTCGAGCTCCCGGCGGGCCAGCACCGGATCTACGTCGGCGCGTTCGACCGCTTCGACCTGCACCCCTACACCCTCGGGGTCACCCCCGACCTGTCCGCGATGCCGAGCGGCCTCCCCGAGCCGGTCGGCGGCGACGGCGGGGAGCCGGACGCGATCGTCGTGCGGCCCGACGGTCCCGACCCTCAGCTCCTCGAGGGGATCGCCCTGGGCGAGATCGACATCTCCGGGCTCGCGGGCGACTGCACCGGGTTCACCACCGATCTCCCCACCCACGCCTTCGAGGTGCACACCGAGCTCCCGCGCCTCCGGGTGCTCGCCCGCGCCGAGGGATCGGTCGGCGTGATCCTGCGTCGCCCCGACGGCGAGCTGGTCTGCGGCGTGGACCGCGACGGCGCCTTCTACGACGGCCCGGGCCTGGCCGGACCCTGGGACGTCTGGGTCACTGTCCCCACCCAGGGAGCCCAGGCTCCCTACGTCCTCGGCCTCTCTCGCAGCGAGCGCGCCCGGGCCGCCGACCTCCCCGCTCCGTGAGCGGGGGCGAAAAACCTTCCGCTTTCGCCGTACATGGCTATCGTTGAGGACGATGGTGCGGAGGCTCCGGTTCGGGACAGCGGCGGCGTGCGTGATCGCGGTGAGCCTGATCGGCGCCGCCGGCGTCGCCCAGCGCACCGAGGCGTTCACCCGCGAGGAGCAGAACCGGATCCGCGCCGGCGAGCTGGTCGCGCGCAACGTCACCCGGCGGGAGGGCCGCTTCGCGATGCGCGGCGGCACCAGCTGGCAGCTCGTGCACGCGCCGGTCGACCAGGTGTGGGCCGCGGTCACCGACGTGCGCGCCTACCCGCACCTCATCCCCGCGCTCGAGCGCGCGCGCCTCGTGTCTCAGGACGGCGACGAGCGGGTGGTGCACATGCAGCACCGCTACTCCTTCGCGCGGGCGAGCTACTTCGCCCGGGTCCGGCTCGAGCCGGAGCGGCACCACATGAGCTTCACGCTCGACCGCACCCGCCCCCACGACCTGCGCGCGGGGCGCGGCTTCATCACGCTCTCGTCCTACGAGGACGACAACACCATCGTCACCTGGGGCGTGCTCGCCGACATCGGCGGCGGCGTGGTGCTCGACGTGTTCGGCCCCCTGGTCGACGACTGGCTGCTCAAGGTCCCGCTCTGCGTGCGCAACCACGTCGAGCCCGGCCGGCACGGCTGCTGATCGCTCACCAGTAGCGCATGACGTGGGCGTAGACGCGGGCGCCCTGCTCGAGGTTCTCGAGGCTGACCCGCTCGTCGATGCCGTGCACCCGGCCGCGCTCGTTCGCGTCGAGGGTGAAGGGGACGAGGCGGTAGGTGGGGATGCCGCGGCGGGCGAAGAAGCGCGCGTCGAGCGTGTCTGGGGTGATCATCGGGGCCACCACGGCGTCGTCGTCGAAGGCGGTCGCGAGCGCGGCGTGCAGCCGGCGCCAGGCCTCGCCCTCCACCGACGAGACCGGCGCCGGGCCGCTGTCGGTGATCACCTCGATCTGCACCCGGGGGTCGTCGATGGTCTCCTCGACGTCGCGCAGCACCGCGGCGAGATCGCTGTCCGGCAGTAGGCGGAGGTTCAGGGTCGCCACCGCGCGCGCCGGCACCACGCTGTCCTTCATGCCCGCGCGCAGCATCGTCAGCGCGATCGTGTCGCGGATCATCGCGTTCGACGCCGGCCGCTGGGCGAGCATCGACTCGACCGCGCCCCCGAAGAGCCAGCGGTTGCGCAGCGCGATGCGCTCTCCGAACGACGCGCGCCCCGCGATCCGGTCGAGGAACGCCTCCGTCGCCGGGAGCAGCCGGGTGTCCAGCTCCAGCTCGTTCAGCCGGGCCAGCGCGGTGGTGAGCACCGACGGCGAGGCGTTCGGCTCCGGCATGCTCGAGTCGCCGGCCTCGCCGTTGACCCGCAGCTCGATCGTGACGAAGCGCTTCTCGCCGACCCCGACCGGCACGATGGTGGTCCCGGTGACGAAGTCCGGGGCGACGAAGGTGCCCTGGTCGAGCACCGCCCACGGCTCCTCGAGGCGGTGCGCGTGCCGGGCGAGCACCGCGCCCGCGCCCTCCTCGCCGCCGATCTCCGCGTCCGGAGAGATCAGCAGGAAGACGTCGCGGCGAGGCGTGAGCCCGGCCGCCTGCAGCGCGGCGATCCCCTCGAGCTGCGCGATGGTCGCGCCCTTGTCGTCGATCGCGCCGCGGCCCCACACGTAGCCGTCCTCCACCACGCCCCCGAAGGGCGGGTGCGTCCAGCGCTCGCGCTCCTCCTCGGCCACCGGGACCACGTCGGCGTGGCTCAGGAGCACGATCGGGCCGCCCTCCTGGGCGCCGGCCCGCCAGCGCAGGAGCAGGATGCGCCCCTCGTACACCGCCGCCTCGAGCCCCAGCGGCTCGGCGTAGTCTGCGATCAGCATGTCGAGGTGCGCGGGGCGCGGGTCGCGCGAGATGCCGGGCGGCGTGCTGGTGTCCTGGCGGAGATAGGCGGCGAGGCGCTCCGCGGCGCGCTCGGTGTCGATCTCCAGGGTCAGCGGCTCGCGCCGGGTCGGCGGCTCGTCTCCGCCGAGCGCGCGCACCACCAGCACCACGGCGAGCACGCCGAGCGCCGCGCCGAGCCCGGCGAGGACCTTCTTCCAGCTGCCGCGTCTGCGCCGGGCCATGGCCGCGAACGGTAGCGGTCACGCGGCGGATCACCAGGCGGTTCCTCTCTTGCCCTCGCTGGCCCCGAAATCTATCGTCGCCAGCCATGGCCTCCTTCGACGTCGTCTCCAAGCTCGACCACCACGAGGTCGACAACGCGGTCGATCAGGCGCGGCGCGAGATCTCGCAGCGCTACGACTTCAAGGGCACCGACACCTCGCTCGAGAAGAGCGAGGAGGGGATCCTGATCAAGACCAAGAGCGCCTCGCTCTGCACCGCCGCCCTCGAGGTGCTGCGCGGCAAGCTGGCCAAGCGCGGGGTCTCGCAGAAGGCGCTCGACCCCGGGCCCGCGCAGCCCGCCGGCGGCGACACCTACCGCCTGCTCGTGAAGCTGCGCGAGGGCGTCGATCAGGATCACGCCAAGAAGATCGTGAAGATCCTCAAGGAGGCGAAGGCCCTGAAGGTCCAGGCCGCGATCCAGGGCGACGTGGTGCGCGTGTCGCACAAGAAGCGCGACGTGCTCCAGGAGGCGATCGCGCTGATCAAGGCCGAGGATCTGCCCCTCCCGCTCCAGTTCCAGAATTTCCGGGACTGACATGACCGACGCGCGCAGCGACGAAGAGCTGATGCGCGCGTACGTGGACGGAGACCACGAGGCGTTCCGGATCCTCTTCGGCCGCTACGCGCCGATGCTGATGCGCCTGACGGTGCGGCACCTGAAGTCGGAGGAGCTGGCCCGCGAGGTGGTGCAGCAGACCTTCTTCCAGATGCACGCGGCCCGGCTCGACTTCAAGGTCGACCGGAAGCTGCGGCCCTGGGTCTTCACCATCGCGATGAACCTGGTCCGCGAGCACTTCCGCAAGAAGAAGCGCCGCAAGGAGACCGAGCTCGAGGACGAGCGCCTCGAGCAGCCGGCGAGCGAGCGCGGGCCCATCGAGCGGCGGCAGCGCGCGGAGCTGCTGCACGCGGCGATGGAGAAGCTCCCGGCGTCGCAGCGCGAGGTGGTCGAGCTCCACTGGTTCGAGGAGCGGCCCTTCGCCGAGGTGGCCCAGATCGTCGGGGCCAGCGAGGGCGCGGTCCGGGTGCGCGCCCACCGGGCGTACAAGAAGCTGAAGGACCTCCTCGGGGAGGAGCTGGGATGATCCAGGAAACTCCGAGCGCGCGACGTCGTACGTGGGAGCGATCCCGATGAGCGATCCGATGCACGACCCGGGGCCGGACCCCGAGCTCGAGGAGTGGCTCGCCGAGGCCCGCGAGGCCGAGGCGGGGCCGCAGCCCGAGCTCGAGGGTCTGCTGGAGTCGGTCGAGCGCGAGATCGGCCAGGCCGAGAAGAAGCCGACGTTCTGGCTGCGCACCCGGCCCACCTGGGTCCGCCGCGCGATCGCCAGCGGGGCCGCGCTCGGCGTCGTCGGGCTCACAGCCGCGCTGATGCTGCGCGCCGACTTCCACGACTACCCGGCGAGCTACATGGCGGTGGCCCTCGGCTCGCTCGGCGCGCTGCTCCTCCTCAGCGTGCACATGGCGCTCCGGCCGCTCCACCGACCGCCGATGCGAGGCGCGGCCCGGGCGGCGGTGGTCGGGCTGACCCTCGCGTCGACCTTCGCGCTCGCGCTCTTCTCCCCGCACGACCCGGGCGAGGCGCACGGCGTCTTCGATCACGTCAGCGGCTGCCTCTTCTTCGGGCTGCTCTTCGGCGTGCCCGTCTACTTCGTGCTCCGGCTCCTCGACCGCGGCGCCCAGGCCACCTCGCTCCTCGCCGCCTGCGCGGCCGGCCTGCTCGGCAACCTGGTGCTCCAGCTGCACTGCCCCCGGAAGGACCCCGAGCACCTGATGCTCGCGCACTTCTCGGTGGTGCTGCTCTTCGTCGCCGGCCTCGGGCTCGCGCACTGGCTGGTGCGGCGGCTGCGCGGTCAGCGGTAGGGGCCGACCTTGCCGCGCAGCAGCTGGACGAGCTGCGCCATGCGCGAGAGCCGATGCCCCGCGTCGCGATCGTCCAGCTCGCCCACCCCGAGGAGCGAGGGCAGCTCGATCATCACGCGGCGCTCGGTGATCTGGAGCGAGAGCGCGCCGCGGGTGATCGCGTCGAGGAGCGCGCCGGCCTCCGGGTGGAGCCCCGCCGCCGCCTCGCCCTCGCCCGGGTGCCAGACCCGCGCGTGCTCCGGGTCGAGCGGGGTCGGGCTCTCGACGCTCAGCCACGTGGTCTGCGGCGCGCCCTCCCGGTCGAAGCTGACCCGCGCCTCGACCGGCAGCGTGGCCACCGTGCCCGTGACCCGCATGCGCGCCGTCTCGAGCTGACCGCCGATCTGGCCGGCCAGCCTCCGCCAGGCGTCGACCGCGTCCTCGAGCCCGCTCGGCGGCGGGATCGCGCCGCGCACCCTCTCCATCTGCCGGGCCAGCTCGGCCGCGGCGAGCACGAAGCGCTCGAGGCGGGCCGGGGAGTCGCCGGCGTCGCGCACGCTCACGACCAGCGCGCGATCGTCCATGCGCTGCAGCTGCGCGTTGGCGCTCGCCGGCAGCAGCTGCCGCAGCACCCGCGCGACCTGCCCCTCGTCGCGCGCGATCACGTAGTGATCTCGATCCCAGCTCGGATCCCCGATGCGCTTGCCGCCGCCCACCATCTTCTGCACCGACGTGGCCGGCTCGACCTCGAGGTCCAGGTGGAGCTCCGGGTAGCTCAGCTCGGCCATCAGGTGCACGCCGTCCCGGCCCCGGTGATCGCGGCGCACGACGAGCGCGGTCTCGCCGACGATCCCGCGGAGCGACTGGGCCTCGTAGCGCAGGCCGTGGCGCTCGCCGATCGCGCTCCAGAAGAGGCGGAGCCGGTCGCTGCCCACCGTCGGCGGCGCGAGGCGCTGGGGCGCGTCGCCCGGACGATCGCTCGGCGGCAGCACGCGGTAAGGCATGCGCAGGGTGAGGTCGGAGCCCCAGCGCACGCCGATCACCGCCTCGAGCTCCCAGGCGAGGGTGACGAGCGGCGGCGCTCCGCCCGGGCGCCGGGCCTCCGGCAGCTCCGGCGGCGCGTCGTCCGGGAGGCGGAAGCGGAAGGGCAGCATCTCGCCCTCGCGCGCGCTCTCGGCGCCGAGCCGGATCACGTAGCGGAAGGCCTCCCGCGTGGTGCGGGGCGCGCCGGCGTCCCAGAGGGTCTCGACCCCGCGCAGCCCCACCTTGATCTCCGAGTACTGCACCGCGTCGACGTTCGCGAGCGCGATGGCGCCCTCCACCCCGTGCCCGATCCGGGTCCACTGCGAGGCGAGGCTGACCTCGGCGTGAGGCGATCCCATCGGCGCGCCGGCGGGGTTCGACGAGTAGATCTGCGTCTCGGTCTCGAGCGACGGCCGGGCCGGCGGGATGACGTGGATGTCGAACGCGGTGTCGGTGTCGGGCCACCACGGGACCGACGCCGTCACCCGCAGCTCGTAGTCGATGCGCCCCGCCGCGCCGCGGTAGGTCGGGGGCGCGTCGGCGGGCAGCGGGATCCGGACCTCGAACGGGTAGGCCCCGGCCTCCAGGATCCGGGCCCCCATCACCTCGGCGCCGAGCGACACGAGGGTCTGCGAGCGCGAGACGCGGCTGTCTCCGCTGCCGGTGCTCCAGCGCTCGGTGCCGAGGAGGGTCACCCGCACCCACTCGACGTCGACCAGCTTCCGGCAGATCAGCTCGCCCTGCACGAGGAAGGTGTCGCCCGGCCGGATCTCGTTCGGGACCCGCACGCGGACCTTCGGCCTCGACTTGATGAGCCCCACCATCGCGTGGCCGACGGTATCAGGTCATGCTCCGCGCCGTGAGCACGCTCGAGCTGCCCGGACTCTCCTTCGACGGCGCCGATCCCGCGGCGCGCCGACGCGCGGTGCGCGAGGCCACCGACGCCGACCTGGTCGACGCCTGCGTCGCCCTGGCCCGCGCCCTCCGCGAGCTCGACGCGGCGCCCCTCGCCCGCGCGGCCGGGCTCCCGCTCGCCGAGGTCGTCGCCTCGCCGTTCGCGGTGCGCGCGGTCGCCCACGGGGTCGCGGTCGGCGCGACGTCACGTCACCGCGAGCTGCGCCGCAGCGTCGACTGGACCGAGCACCTCGCCCCCGAGGTCGCCGACCCGGAGCACGACGTGTGGGACCGCGGCGTGCTGAAGACCGGCAAGTACCAGGGCTTCACCGCCGACGCGCCCCACGCCATCTACGACCCCGCTCACGTCAGCAAGTGGGGCCCGCACGAGATGATGCACCGGGCGGCCGGCTTCTTCTGGCGGCCGGGGCTCACGCGCTGGGAGCTCTACCTCTCGGCCCGGCTCAACGAGCTGGTCCCGGTGGTGCTCTGGTACGGGCCCGAGCAGGTCATGCGCCTCGACGAGGGCGCCTTCGATCGCGCGGCGGCCGGCCGTCGCCCCGCGGCGCGCCTCGAGGACGCGCGCTGGCGGATGGAGGACGAGGCGGCGCTGGTGGCGCGCGCGCGGCGCACGGTGACGCAGCTGCGCGAGGGCGTCCTGCACTTCGAGCGCGAGCTGTCCGCCGTCGACGAGGAGCTCGCCCGGGGCGTCCGCGTCCCGGCGCCACACCCCTTCCTGGACAGCGCCAGCGACGCCACCGCCTACGTGGTCGGGCACTTCGCGCGCCTCTCGGACCCGGGCGTGGCGGCCGCGCTCTCGATCGCGCCGGACGACGCGCGGGCGGGCGACGTGCGCGCCTACCGGGACCGGGTGGAGGCGCTCTTCGACCGGCTGCTCTTCGGCGCGCTCGAGGTCGACCTCGCGATCGCCGCCGAGCGGCGCGACCGCCGCACCCTGTGGGATCTCCTGCTCCGCGCCGGCCACCTCGCCGACGGCGCCGAGGAGGATCTCGAGGACGCCTACCCCGACGCCGCCGAGGTGATGGCGGGCGCGCCCTGCGACCTCGAGGCGTGGCGCGCGCGGATCCTGGACGCGCTGGGCGTCGAGCGCGCCGAGGTGGTGCTCGCCGACGGCTCCGCGGCCGGCCGCGCCCTCGACGTGCTCGCCGACGGAGTGGGGCAGGTGGTGCCCTGCGCGTGGTCGACGCTCGAGGCCGACGACGCCCTCGCGCGCTTCGCCGGGAGCGAGGCGCTCCTCGATCGCGCGCCGCTGCAGGATCGCGCCTGCGCCTGGCTCCAGGGCGCCCCCACGCCGACCCGAGAGATGGCCGCCTTCGAGGCCGCGATCGTGCGCGCGCGCCGCGACGACGGCGTGGAGCGGCTCTGCTGGGATCCGGAGGCGCTGCCCGACCCCCTCGACGGCGTGGTGATGAAGAGCGACGCCTTCTCGGCGATGACCTTCACCCACGACGTGCTCTCCGCCCACGCCGCGTTCGCCGAGGGCGAGGAGGCGACGATGGAGGCGCGGCCGACGACGATCCTGGTCGGCGGCTTCTTCGACGGCGTGAGCGTCGTCCCCGTCCCCGACGCGGTGGCCTCCGCCTGGACGGCCCTCGACGGCGCGATCGAGGCGGCCGAGCTCGCGGCCGCGATCGACGCGTCCCTCGAGGATCGAGAGGACGATCTCCCGACGAGCGGAGACGCCTGGGTGCGGGAGCTCTGCCTCGCCGGAGCGCTGGGTTTCCGGCCTCGATGATCACTGTCCAGGCGTTCCCGTCTGGATCCATCGTTGCGTGCTGCGGTAGCTTCCTTTCCCGAGGGGAGGGAAGAGAATGGCAATCACGCTACATCACCACGACTACTGGCCGGCTTCCATGGCCGCGAAGATCGCCTGCGCGGACGCGGGCGTGAGCCCGACGATCAGCACGGTGACGCCGCCCAAGCCCGCCAACGCGGGGCCCGCGCGACTGGTGGACACGAACGGATTCCACAACGACACGTTCGAGGTCTGGGAAGGCATGGGGTGCATCACGTACCTGCACGAGCGGCGCAACGCGCACAACGGCGTGGACTTCATCCCGCCCGTGCCCTGCATGATCCCGCTCACCTTCCAGTGGTCGTCGTGGGCGGCGCGGGAGCTGCTGCCGCCGGTGGAGACGCTGCTCCTCCACGGCCTCATCACCACCGGCAGCGCGACCGAGTTCGATCGCGCCAAGGACCTCGCCGCGGGCGCCCTCGACTACCTCGAGACGCAGGTGCCGCCGGCCGGGAAGTTCATCAACCGCGAGGATCCCGACCCCCACGGCAACAACCAGGCGGGGCGCTACGGCTTGGCCGACCTCCTGGTCGGCGCCACGGTCAGCTACCTGCGGCTGATGGAGCCGTCGGAGCAGATCTTCGATACCGCGGCCAAGCACCAGAAGGTGCACGCCTACGTGGAGAGCCTCGAGCAGCGGACCCACTGGAACGCCGCCCTGAAGGACCTCACCTTCGGCAACCCGCCGAAGCAGATCAAACGACCGTGACGTCGTGGGCGAGGCGGAAGCCGAAGGTCACGTAGGCCTCGTCGGCGGGCAGCATCGTGCGGCGGCCGAGGCGGCACTGCACGGGCGGAGCGGGCCACGCGCCGGCGCGGATGACGCGCTTGCCGTCGACCTCGGTCGAGGTGTGCTCGCGCACCAGCCCGGCCACGTCCATCACGCCGAAGGGTGAGCGGTCGCGCGGGTAGCTCCCCACCGGGCACGGGCCGGCGCGTGGGGCGCTCGCGAGGTTGCGGCAGAGCGACGGATCGAAGCCGTTGCCCCAGGGGAAGATTCGCCCGTCGCCGCCGCTCGCCGCTACCTCCCACTCGTCGGAGGTGGGGAGGCGGAACGGTCGCCCGCGCGTCTCCCGCAGCCAGGCCACGTAGACGTCGGCGTCGGCGGCCGAGACCATGCACACCGGCCAGTCGGGGCCGATCTCGTCGCCGTCGGGATCGATGAACGGCGCCCGATAGGCCCCGTCCACCGGGCGCCAGTAGGGCGTGTGCCCGATGCGGGGGGCCCGCCGCGCCGCCTCGTCCGGCGGGAGCGCGTTCAGGAGCGCGCCGTACTCCGCCATCGTCACGAGGTGGCGCGCGATCGCGAACCCGCCGAGCTCCACCTCGCGCCGCGGCTCGGCGTCCGGCGCCACCCGATCGCCGCCCACGCGATAGACGCCGGGCGGCACGTAGACGAAGCCCTCCTCGATCGCGCCCGCCTCCGGGAGCGTCACCCGGAGCCGCCGCTCGCCGCCCGCCGAGACCGCGAACGTCGCGCGCACCGGCGGCCGATCGGGCAGCGAGAGCTCGGCGACGTAGGCGCCCGGCGCGAGCTCCGGGCCCTCGACCGGGTGCTCCTCCCAGCGCGGGCCGCGCTCGACGAAGCGCGCCAGCGTGACATCGGCGCCCGGCGGGTCGAGCTCGAGCACGAGCCGGCAGGGGGCGTCGAGCCGCGCCTCCACCCGGGCCCGGTCGTGCTGTCGCGCGATGGCCTCGAGGTCCTCGGCGGTCGAGGCGTCGCCCGCGCCGCGCAGCTCGCTCGCCCGGGACAGCAGCAGCTCCACGAGCGCCTCGCGGGCCGGGGCGAACCCGGGATCCTCGCGGACCGCGCTGATCAGCCGGCCGTACGCCTCCCAGAACGCGCCGCGGGACCGGGCCTCGAGCGCGGCGACGTCACCGAGCTCCCGGAAGACGTCCTCCCGCTCGGCCGCCGCGTCCACCGGGAGCTCCGCGAGCCGGCGCTCGGCCGCCTCCCGCCGCTCCCGGGCCTGCTCGCCCAGCTCGACGTGCTCGCGCTGGTGCTCGCGCGAGGTCTCCAGCCTCGCCTCCGCCGCGGACCGCCGCCGCGCCGCCTCGCGCGATCCCTCGAGCGCCTCGGCCACCGCGTCGCGCAGCTCCCGGACCGACGCGAAGCGCGCGTCGGGATCCCGCGCCAGCGCCCGCAGGCAGATCGGCTCGAGCGCGGTGACGATCGGGCGCTCGGGCGCGAGCGCGGTCGGCGGCACGACCTCGGCCAGGATCGTCGCGGCGAGGAGCGCCGCCGCGTGGTCGCCCGCGAAGGCGCGCCGGTAGGTGAGGATCTCGTAGAGGATGGCGCCGAGCGAGAAGACGTCGCTCCGGGGATCGACCTCCTCGCGCGCGCCCCGCGCCTGCTCCGGCGACATGTAGCCGGGGGTGCCGAGCACCGAGCCGACGACGGTGATCTGCTCGCCGCTGTCGGATTTGATCCGCGTCTCGCTGATGGCGCCGCCGACCTCGACGTCGCCCACGCGCGCGAGGCCCCAGTCCATCACGAACACCTCGCCGTAGCGCCCGAGCATGATGTTGTCGGGCTTGAGGTCGCGGTGGAGCACGCCGCGGCTGTGCGCGTAGGCGACCGCGTCGCAGACCTTGGTGAAGACGAGGAGCAGCTCCGCCGGGCCGAACGCGCGCGCGATCATGCCCTCGCCGCGGCCGAGCGAGGTGAGCACGTCGGAGAGCGAGCGGCCCTCGACCAGGCGCATGGTGAAGCGAGGCCCGCCGCGCTCGTCCTCGTCGAGGTCGTAGACCGGGACGATGTTCGGGTGCTCGAGCTGCGCGGTCGCGCGCGCCTCCTGGTGGAAGCGCGCCGCCGCCCGCTCGCCGTCTCCGAGCCGGGTCTTCAGGGCGACGCGGCGACCGAGCCGGGTGTCCTTCGCGAGGAAGATCCGGCCCATGCCGCCGCGGCCGATCTCGTGCTCGATCCGATAGCGCGCGTCACCGCTCGGGGCCTCGCTCGGCGAGACCTCGTCGTCGCGCAGCGTGTCGACACGCGGCGTTCGGCGCTCCTCCCCCATGGGGGTCATGTTGCCTCAATCCGATCCCGGAATGGGGATCTTCAGATGAGGTAGGCGATGTGGCTCGGTCGCTTGCCGAACACGATGTGCTCGTTGGCCATGACGCGCGCGTGGTGAATGTCCTCGCCGGGCACCGCGGGCTCGGGCTTCGGCGTCTTCTCGAGCTCCCCGAGCTCGTTGGGGCGCGCCACCATCACCGGCACGTGCGCGGTGCGGACCAGCTCCTCCGCCACCGAGCCGAGCAGCATCTTCTCGAGGCCGCGCCGCGCGTGGGTGCCGACGACGATCGCGTCCGCGCCGACGTCGACCGCGACCTGATGGATCGCCTCCGCCGGCTCCTTCGAGAGCCGGACGTGGAAGAAGACGTGCTGCTCCCAGCGCTCGCCCACCGCCTCGCAGCGGGTGATCACCTTCTCGCGCAGGGCCTTGTAGGCCTCGTCGAGGTGGCGGTTCACCTCCTCGAGGTGATTCTTGACCCGCTCGGTGATGACGAAGACGGGGTGAAGCTCACTCTTCTGGAGGCGCATCGCGTACCGGATGGCCTCGTCGAGCGCGACGTCGCCGACCTCGGTGAAGTCGACGCCGACCACGATGCGGATCAACCCGTTCTGGGATTCGTTCGTGTCTTCGCTCATGGACTCCTCACGTTCGAGCGTCAGGTACGCACCCGCGAACGCCTCGCCAGCTAGACCGTGAGCGAATCCAGAAGCGGCTCCAGCTCGTGGCTGGAGAGCAGCAGCGTCCGGTGGTGCGGGCGCAGGAAGCCCTCCGAGACCACGCGGTCGAGCATCGCGAAGAGCGGATCCCAGTAGCCCTCGAGGTTCCAGATTCCGATCGGCTGCCCGTGGATGCCGAGCTGGGCCCAGGTGAGCGCCTCGAAGAGCTCGTCGAGCGTGCCGTGGCCGCCGGGCAGCGCCAGGAAGGCGTCGCTGCGCGCGGTCATCAGCGCCTTCCGCTCGTGCATGCCCTCGACGACGTGGAGCTCGGTCAGCCCCGGGTGGGCGAGCTCGCGGTCCACCATCGAGTGAGGGATCACTCCGATCACCTCGCCGCCCGCCTCGAGCGCCGCGTCGGCGACCGCGCCCATGCACCCGACCGAGGCGCCGCCGTAGACCACGCCGACCCCGCGCTCGGCCAGCGTGCGCCCGACGCGGCGCGCGGCCTCCAGGTAGATCGGCTTCGAGCCGGGGGACGAACCGCAGAACACGCAGACTCGCATGCCCCTCTCGTATCACGTCAGGGCGCGCGAGGCGGGTAGAGCCGGGCGGGGCAGGCGGTCTGGGGGCGGCGGTGCACCGCGCGCTGGCCTTCGGTGTAGCGGACGCAGAACGGGCGGGCCTGGAGGATGACGACGCGCCGATCGGGGCCGGCCACCAGGAACTCCACGTCGACCGCGTTGGCGCGCCCCGACCAGTACGGGGTGAGCGCGAAGTCGAGGCGGGCGAGGGCGGCGTGGAGCTGCATGAGCTCGGGCTCGCGCAGCAGGAGCGCGCCGTCGCCCCGGGTGGAGCGGCTCACCAGCTCGAGCTCGGGGCCGTCGTCGGCGTAGGTGTAGATGAGGTGCTGCTCGGGGATCTCGTCGCCCGCGGCCCCGGTCACGCTCCCCCCGAGCGCCTGCGCGTTCACGAAGTAGCCGGGCCGCGCCTCGTAGAACGGGTTGGCGGTGATCGCGACGCCGTTGGCGATCGCGCCGTCGACGAAGGGCTGCACCAGGACCGCCATCGCGACCTCGCGGTGATCGATGCGGTACCAGTCCCGCTCCTCGTAGGCGCCCGAGAGCCACACGCTCGCCCACACCTCGCGCAGCGCGTCGGCGAGCTCCGCGTCCGAGGCCCCGCCGCTCACCACCACCGAGCGATAGAGCCCCGCGCCGGTGAAGCCGGGCAGGTCCTCGGCGTTGGTGCTCGAGCGGAAGATCACCCGCGGCTCGCCCGGGAACGCCTCGATCCGGCGCCGCACCTCGCGCAGGAGCGCGGGGTCGACCGGCGAGCGCGCGATCACCGCCCGGAGCTGGGCGAGGTTCTCGGCCCGGACCCGCGGGTCGCCGCGGAACGTCGCGTCCTCCAGCATCGCGCGCAGCCCGCCCGCGAGCCCGTGCCGCTCGAGGTGGCGGAGGTAGTGCGCGAAGGGCACCGCGAACCCGCCCGGCGTCGGCAGCCCCTCCGCGCAGACCTCGCCGAGCTGGGCCGCCTTCGCGCCGATCCGGGGCGCGTCGCCGATGCGGGCGTCGCACACCGCGGTCAGCGCCGCGAAGCTGCGATCGATCTGCGGGGTCAGCGGCTGCGCCGGCCGGCGGGCGGCCCACGCCTCCTCCGCCTCCGCCCGGGTCGCCGCCCGGATCGCGTGCTCCTGCGACGCCACGTCGAGCCGCACCAGCTGCCCATCGAGCGCGGCGATCGCCGGGTCGGAGAGCGCGTCGCGCAGCCCCATGTTCGGCGTGCCGCGGGTCGCGCAGAGCAGCGCCAGGTGGCCGAGCGGCGCCTGCAGCTCCTGGCTGATCACCGCGCTCGACACCGGGATCCCGTCCGGGAGGTGCTCGAGCACCAGGATGTCGGTCGGCCGCACGCTCGCCGCGTCCAGCGGCCCGCGCACGAGCCGCAGCGTGCCGTAGGCGACGCCCTGGGTCAGCGGCTGATAACGCACCCCGCGGAAGACCTCCCCCGCGCTCACCCGCGGCAGCCGCGCGCCGAGTCCCTCGGTGCGCCGCTCGTGCAGCGGGCTGATCGCCCGGTAGCGCAGGCGATCCCCGAAGAACACCGCGCCCTGCACCTGCTCGAACGCCTCGAGCACCCGCGCCCCGTCGAGGTTGTCGCCGGCGACCATCTCGAACGCCCAGAGATCCGGGTCGAGGTAGTGGACCAGCGTGCCCATCACGAAGCGCCGCTCCGGCCGGCGGTACTCGCGCACGTTGAAGTCGCCGTGGCTCTCGTCCACCCCGAGCACGTCGCGCGCGAAGTGGAAGTGGATCTCGAAGCGCTCGGTGTCGGTGAACCAGAGGCGCCGCTCGTCCTCGAGGTCGATCAGGAACTTCACCACCTCGGTGCGCGCGAAGGTCTCGGTCGCCGGCCGCGCCGCGAGCCGCGCCCAGGTCCGCGGGTCGTCGATGCGGTGAGTCGAGGCGAGCCGCTCGGCGGGCGGCGACGTCGTCGCCTGGGCTGGCGGGATCTCCGGCTCGCTCGTGAGCGGCCCCGCGGTGCGCCTGTCGGTCTGCGGCCCGGTGCAGCCCAGCAGCGCGAGGAGGAGGAGAGTCGAGACGCGCACGGCATCGAGCATACGCCCCTTGGACGCGCGGCCTCCCGTTCCGATTTGGTCGGGGCTCGATGTGACGATCTGCCGGGGGGTGTCGCGATCTGCGACGGCGACGCCGGGTCTCGGCGCCGATCCCACCGGTCGGCACGATGCATGTACCGCTGCTCGGGCGATGCAGAAGAAGACGATCTTTCGCCGCGCGCTCGGCTACGGCAGCTGGGGCGCGCTCCTCGCCGGCCTCCTCGTGATCGGAGGCTGCGGCAGCGGCACCGTCGCCTACCGCGCCAGCGCCACGACCACCGTCGCGAGCCCCCAGCCCCGCATGGTGCGCGTGCGCCCGGGCGTGTGGGCGGTCGCCGAGTACGACCAGCCGGTCTTCTACTCGGACGACGCCTACTGGCGATACGAGAACGGCCTCTGGTACCGCTCGAGCTACCTCGGCGGCTGGAGCCGGGTGAACGTCGACGTGGTGCCGCGCGCGGTGGTGCGCATCGATCGCCCCCGCCGCTACCGCCACTACCGCGTCCGTGACGGCGTGCGAGTGCGCCGCGTGCCCCAGGCCGACGTCCGCGTGCGCCGCGCGGCGCCGGCGCGCCGAGGTCGGGTCCAGGCCTACCGCCCGGACGATCGCTCGGCCGTGCGTGACCGCCGCGTCCGCCGCGAGCGTCGCATGGACCGCCGCCAGCGTCGCCTCGAGCGCCGCGAGGAGCGCGTCGAGCGACGCCGCGAGCGTCGCCAGGACCGCCGCATGGATCGCCGCCGCGACCGCCGCCGTGACGGACGCGTCCGCGGCCGAGGCGGCGTCGTCGTCCGCCCCCGCTGATCTCCTCGGCGGTTCTGCGTGGGATTCGAATTTGTCTCGCGCAGAGGCGCAGAGGCGCAGAGAAGGGGGCGGGCGAGGGCGTCCGGTACACGGACGCCCGCCGGCCCCAGCTGTCCGGCGCACCGCGAGGTGACCACCCCACCCATCTGTCGCGCCGCCCCGACCCCTCTGCGCCTGTGCGCCTCTGCGAGAAATTAGACGTCCCTCGATCCCCGACACGGAGCCGCGCTGGCGCGCTCGCTCGTCTCGCACTACCGCTGCGGGATGAGCGAGCCGCTGCGCGTGCTGACCTGGAACACCGACGGGCTGAACACCACCCGCCTCGGCGCGCGCATGGAGAAGATCTGCCTGGAGATCCTCATCGGCGGGGACCTCCGGGCCGCGCTCGAGGGCCGGCCGGTGCCGCCGCCTCCGCACGTCGTCGCGCTGCAAGAGGTCGTGCACGTGGCCATGCGCGGCTACTTCGCCAAGCACCTCAGCGCGGCCGGGTTCTCCTTCTACCCGGAAGACCGCCCGGGCATCAGCGAGTACTGGGAGCTCCTCGCGGTGCGGCCTCCGTGGAGGCTGGTGCACGCCGAGCGCCGGCCCTTCGACTTCAGCCCGCTCGGCCGCGCGCTCACCGAGATCACGATCGAGGGCCCCGACGGCCGGACCCTCCGCGTCCTGACCGCGCACCTCGAGAGCCTCCGCAGCGGCCACCAGCCGCGCCTCTCGCAGGCGGCGGAGATCGACGAGGCGATGCGTGGGCGCGACGCGATCTTCCTCGGCGACACCAACCTGCGCGACGCCGAGACCCGCGAGCTCGCGCTCGAGGCGCGCGACGCCTGGGCCGAGCTCGGCGGGCCGAAGCGCGCCCGCGACACCTGGTGGCCCGAGGAGAGCGACCGCGGCTTCCGCTTCGACCGCGTCTGGCTGAGCGGCGCCCCGAAGCCCCTCTCGATGAAGACCCGCCGCCGCTCGAAGCTCAGCGACCACGCCGCGCTCGAGGCGACGATCCAGCTCTGATCGATCAGCGCTCGCGCAGGAAGAGGAAGGCCTCCTCCTTCGTCGCGATCAGCGCGCCCATCAGGTAGCCGAGCACGCCGTGCAGGTAACCGATGAGCACGAAGCCGACGAAGGCGAGCGTCGCGCCGGTGGCGAGCGGGGTGTCGATCCCGCCGATCACGATCGACACCAGCGCGCCCCCCGCCGCCAGCCCGATCCCGACCCAGACGAGCCCGCTCGCCGCGACCACCGCGAGGTACTCGAGCGGCGCCCGCACGACGCCGCGCACGACCGCGACCACGTCGAGGATGCGGGTCAGCTCCCCGCTGATGCCCTGCACCGCGAGCCCCATCGGCCAGTACGCCCACGCGAGCGCGGTGAGGAGCCCGAGCGTCAGCGCCGGGAAGCGCGCGCGGGCCAGCGCGAACAGCAGCCCGGCGAAGAGCGCGAGCAGCCCGGAGGTGAAGAGGCCGCGGAAGATGAGCGTCGTGAACGGAGGCGGCGCGAAGGTCACGTCCGGCGCCTCTCCGTCCTCGCGCCCCGACGCCGCCTGGGCCAGCCGCCCGAAGATCTCGGTGAGCGCGCCGACGCCGGCCAGCCCGAGCGTCGCGCCCAGGAGCAGGCGGCTCAGCAGCCCCGGCAGCGAGACCACGACGAAGCTCGCCGCGCCGAGCAGGCCGCACGCCAGCAGCAGCCACGCCCCCCGACCGAGCACCGGCGCGACCAGGGCCCACGGCGCCTCGCGCCAGAACGAGGGCCGCGCGTCGAGCGGCGGCTCCTCCGGCGACTCGACCGGCTCGGGAGGCGGCGGCTCGGTCGACGCGACCGGGCGAGGCGGCGTCGACGGCGCGCGCCCGTCCTCGACCACCGCCTTGGCCCCCAGGGCTCGCAGCTGCTCCGCCACCCAATCGGCGTCGGCGCGCCGCGCGCCCGCGTCCAGCGGGAACATCCCCTCGACCACCTGACGCTGCGCGTCCTCCAGCGGCAGCCGCAGCGCGTCCGCGACCCGCTCCGAGTCACGCACCGGGTCGCGAAACGCGCTCGCGCGCACCCTCCAGCTCGGCGTCTTCGGCGGCTCCGACGACGCCGGCTCGGGAAGCAGGTCCGACTCCATCCGGCCACCCTGGTCGACCTCTTGCGCGCTGTCAACCGGGGTTGATGTGGTCTCGCGCGATACTACGGCACGGGCGCCTCGCACGCGTCGGCGTCGCAGGGCGCGCCGGCCCGACCCAGCAGCGCGCCGAGGCGGAGCCCCAGCTCGAGGTCGTCCTCCGGGCCGAAGCTCTGGTGCGCCAGCCGCCCGTCCCGATCGACGATCACCGTGCTCGGCGTGCCGCGCAGATCCCAGGCGCGCATCGTCCGGGGACGCGCCATGCCCTCGTCGTGCGCGTCCACGCCGACGGGGAAGGGCACGCGCAGCTCCGAGAGGAACGCCTCCAGGCTGCGCTCACCCATCGCCTCGTGGTGCTCGAACACGGTGTGCAGCCCGACCACCAGCGCGTCCTCCGGGTCGAGCTCCTTCGCGAGCCGCATCGCCTGAGGCAGCCCCCGATAGATGCAGCCCGGACACAGCATCTGGAACGCGTGCACGACCACCACCTTGCCCCTCAGCCCGGGCAGCGCGCCGGGGTCGCCCCCGAGCCAGCGCGTCACGTCCCAGTCGGGGACCCGCTCGCCGACCCGCATCAGAAGTCCTCCGCGCGCACGTACGGCTGGGTCCACAGGGTGATCGTGAGCAGCAGCGCCTTCAGCCAGGCCTGGTGCATCGCGTCCACCGCCGCCGGGTCCGACTCGCCCTTCTCGAGGAACGGCTTCAGCGTCGCGAAGATCGGATAGACGAGCGGGATCATGTCGACGAAGCGGATGTGCTCGGCCGCGTCCACGCCGTCGGTCCGGTTCTTCTTCACCCGGTGGTGTCGGCGGCCGATCTCCGCCTGATGGTCGAGCCACGCCTGGTCGTAGCGCGCGGCGGTGGTGTCACGGATCCACTGCGCGAACCGCACCCGGACCGCCGCGAGGTAGCCCGCGTCGGGCGGCCCGCCCGGCCTCGAGAACGACGCGACCAGGTGCGGCTGCGAGGCGACGAAGCCGTACCAGACGTCCAGGATGTCCTCGATCTGCGGAGCCAGGATCTCGCCCGCGCGCCGCAGCGCCGCCTCGTCGTCGGGGCCGAACAGCGCGGTCCGCTTCATGCGCTCCAGGTCGGTCATCGGGGTGCTCTCCATCTGCCTCTCCTTTTGTTTGGACTGCTAACTATTGTGCCCGCGGGTGAACACGGACGCTCGAGCGCGGGCCGGCTCAGCCGACCACGCGAAGGAACCGCCGCGCGATCTCCTCGGCGACGCCCGGGGGCGCGGGGACCTGATCCGGGCAGCTCACCTGGAGGTCCGCGTCGCGCAGCGGGGCGTCGACGAAGGCGCAGTGATGTGGGGCCGCCGCGTCGTCGTGCGCGAACGGGCGGAAGTGCGAGCACCCGGCGCAGGTGCGCGCGTCGAGATCTCCGCGGAGCTGGAGGCGGCGAATGATCTTCACGAGGACGCGCAGGAGCACCGCCTTCTCCTCGTCGTCGAGCGCGTCCACCACCGCCGCCACCGCGTCGGGCCAGCGCGACACCGCCGACGCCTCCCGCCGGCCCCGCGGGGTGAGCGAGAGCGCGAGGGCCCGCGCGTCGTCGGCCGCCTTGTGCTTGCGGACGAGGCCCTTGTCGATGAGCGTCGTGACCGCCTTGCTCGCGGTGGCCGGCCGGATCCCGAGCGCCCGGGCCACGTCACCGAGGCGCGGCGGCTCCGGCGCCGAGGCGACCAGCGCGAGGATCTGCCCCTGGGTCGGGGTGAGCCCGCGCGGACCGGCCTCCGCCCAGGCGTCCCGCCGGAGCACCCGGCTCAGCTGCACGAGCCCATCCGCGATCTTCGCCGCTACCGCGCTCATCGTTTAGCAATGCTAAGTTTGTCGGCCTCGGAGCGCAAGCCCCACTGTTCCGGCTCGTGGCCGTGTGATGAGATGGGCCCATGCGTCGCGCCCTCGGCCTCCTCTCGCTGCTGCTCCCCTCGGTCGCCTTCGCCACCCCCGGCCCGGACAGCGTGGTGGTCATCGCCAACGCGGACATCCCCGAGAGCGTGGCGCTGGCCGAGCGCTACGCGCGCGAGCGCAGCGTCCCGCCCAACCAGGTGTGCGCGCTCTCGCTCCCCGACGCCGACACCATCGACCTCGCCGACTACGAGGCGCGGCTGCTCACGCCGCTACGCGCCTGCCTCGACGACGGCGGCGCGCGGGATCGGATCGAGGCGGCGCTCCTGGTCCGCGGCGTGCCGCTCCGGGTGCGTGTCCCGGTCGGCGACGCGCAGCAGATCGTGAGCACCGCGGCGGCGCTGATGCTCTGGGACAGCGCGCGGGACGACGGGACCCCGGTGCTCGGCCAGGCGCCCGGCCGGGACGCGGACTGCGGCGGCCGCAGCTGCCTCGCCGCCACCTGGCCCAACGTCTACCGGGGCGGCCTCGCCTTCGAGCCCGGGTTCGAGCAGGCGTCCGGCGGCGTCGTCTGGCGGCCGATCCTCGTGACCCTGCTGCACGCCCGGAGCTACGCCGACGCCGAGCGCCTCATCGACAGCGCGCTCGACGCCGAGGCGATGGCCCCGCCGACCGGCGAGATGCTCTTCATGGAGGGCCGCGACCCGGCGCGCGGCGCGCTCGACGTCCAGTACGACCGGGTCATCGCGGAGCTCGAGACCCGCGGCTTCACCGCCACCCGGGTCCCCTTCGACGCCGACCTCACCGGGCGCACCCTCGCCGCCTTCTTCACCGGCACCGCCACGCTGGGCGAGACCATCGAGGGCAACACCTACCTGCCCGGCAGCCTGGTCGACAACCTCACCAGCTTCGGCGCGGCGCCGCGGAACTTCGAGGAGACCGGCGAGAGCCAGGTCTCGATCGCGCGGTGGGTCGAGCGGGGCGCGGCCGGCGTGCACGGCACCGTCGACGAGCCGCTCAACAACTGCTTCCCGAGCCGCGACCTCCTGCTCGCCTACGTCGACGGGGCCACCCTCGCCGAGTCCTTCCACTCGCGGTTGCCCTTCGCCTACTGGCGCAACGTGGTCCTCGGCGACCCGATGGCGGCCCCCTACGCCCAGCGCCCCGTCGTGACCGTCGAGGGCGTGACCGACGGCGAGTCCCTCGAGGGCGCGGCCGCGATCACCGTGACCGCCACCGACCCCGCCGGCCGCGGCGTCGCCTGGATCGCGCTCTACCTCGACGGCGTCGAGCTCGCCCGCGCCGACGGCGACCGCCTCGAGCACTGCCTCGTCGCGCCCGCCGGCGCCGGCCAGCAGCTCCTCGCCGTCGCCCGCGCCGCCCCGGACGACACCCTCGCCCGCCCCTACCAGCCCAAAGGCTGGCGCGCCCTCACCCTCGACTCCGCCGGCGCCGCCACCGAGTGCGCCGCCCCCGACGCCGGGCCCCCGCTCGACGCCGCCACCCCGTCCGACGCCGCCGTCCCTCCCGACGGCGGATCCGCCCCCTCCGAAACCGGCTGCGGCTGCCGCGCCGCGGGCCGCCCCTCCGGCTCCTGGCTCGCGCTCCTCGTCCTCGCCGCGCTCGTCACCTGGCGCCGCCGCACGACCGCGCGCGCAGGACGCTGATGCAGCTCGAAGCCCTCGCAGGTCTCGCTCGCTCGGTGCGTCTGCCGGCGGAGAGAGCGCAGGTCCAGCTGACCCGGAGCTACTTCGCGAGCTACCAGGTCTGTGTCGACCGGCTGGCGGAGCGGCCGGCCTTCGACGCCACCGACGCCGTGCTCGCCGCGTGCATGTCCTACTCGTGGCTCCCCCGCGCCGTCCGTCTGGACCCGTCGGCGCTGCCCGGCGCCGTCGACGCCATGAACGGCGCTCGAGTTGGAGCGCTCGACGCGGACGTCATCGAGGCCTTCTCAGCGCTCGTCGAGGGGAGCGTGATCGCGGCCTCCAAAGCGCTCCACTTCGCCGCCCCCCGCACGGTGCCGATCTACGACCGGCGCGTACACGAGGCCTTCTTCGGAGGCCCGGTCCCGACCTCGAAGCGGAGGCGTCGCGACGCCTTCCTCGACTACGCCGCCCGCCTGACCGCTCTCGTCGCCGACTCGCACTTCGTGTCCGACGTCCGAGCCCCGGTGCTCCGAGCCCTCGAACCGGCCATCCCCGCGGTAGACGTCCACCGTCTGACGGATCTTCGCGTCGCCGAGCTGACGCTGTTCTACTCCCGAGCCGCTACCTGAACGGGCGACCGCGGAACCGAGACCGGCGCCGCCCACCGGTCGGCTGGGACGAGGTCGTCTCGTTGTCGCCCACGCCGAGCGCAGCACCGAAGGCCGAGTAGCCGAGGAGTCGTGCCGGGAGTACGGTTGGAGGTCGCATGCAACAAAGAACCATGACGCTCGGACTGCTCGCGCTGCTCTCGTCGTGCGCCGCCACCCACGAGGCGGGGGCAGACGGAGGAGGCGAGGTCGTCACCTCGACTCTGGAGTTCGCCTGTTCGAGTGAGTCGCACCTCGTCTACCTCCAGGTCGCGGCCCGCCCCGTAGACGGAGAAGGGTGTCTCCTCATGCAAGTCAGTCTTCGACCTGAGGAGCGCAACGAGGTCTCGGCCGAGCAGCTGGTAGGGAGCTCGGTGTTCTCGCCGGCCAGCTGTGCCGAGGCGCCTGGGGAAGACCCTGGTGCGCTTACCCGGATGGAGTTGGGCGAGGGCGTCCTGCGTTTCACCTACGGCCCGGTCATCGGCCTGCCGCGAGACCTCGCCGCCGACATCACGTTCGTCGCGGAAGATGGCCGGTGGTTCCGAGTCTCGGGCGAGCTCGAAAGGGCTGGCGGGGACATGTGCCCCTAGCGCTGGGCGCCTCGTCGTCCGACCCTCGAGCGCTCCATTCCCGGAGACGACACGACCTTAGCGTTCTGGCGGAGTACCGCGTCGCCACGTTGAAGTCTTCTCGCCACCGGACACGGCAACGTGGGGCGCCCACGACACACAGCCGTCCCAGACTACGGTAGGCACGTAGACATCCCGAGCACTCGGACGTCGAGCGACTCGCGGCCGCCGTCCTCGAGCTCGAGGGCGAGGTGCGCTTCCAGGTCCCAGCGGTCTCCGGGGACCCGCCACACCGTGATCGCGCCCTCCGCGCGAGTCACGGCGGCCCCGCTCGTGGCGTACTCTCCCTCACGGAGCCGGTCGCACGCGAGACCGAGACGAGACGCCGCGACGAGCGCGTAGCCTGGAGTCACCTCCACGTCCCCCTCGACCGCCCAGCGCTCACTCTCGACGACGGCGACGCTGATGGCGAGGCAGGACGCTGGGTCCGCCGCGGGAGCCGTCACGGTCAGGAGGGTCGTGTCGCCGAACGAGACGCAGCCCGCTCCCTCGCCGGCGGGGCCGCCGGCGTCCGTAGGATTGCGCTCGTGCGAGGTCGCGCAGCCGGAGAGCAGGAGGGCGATCGCGCCGACGGCGGGCGCCAAGTAGGAGTGCTTCATCGCGCCAATCCGTTCTCCCTCATCGTCTCCGGCTTCGTCCCCTCCTGCAACCCATGCACGAGGAGCGCCATGTCACAGCGCGGTCGGGTCGCCGATCAGACAGCGTCCGCCGATGCACTCGAAGCCGGGGATGCAGGCGGTCTCGGGGCCGCAGCTGCCTCCGGGCACCACGACCACTCTGCACCGGCCGTCCACGCAGAGCGCGCCCTGCGCGCACGGAACACACTCCGCGGAGAGCACCTGGCACTCGGGATCACAGCGGTCTCCCGGCTGCGGCCAGCTCACGCAGCGCGCCGCGCTCTCCAGCGATCGGCAGGTCGGGTCGCCCACGCCGCAGTGCCGGTCGCAGGCTCGCCCGACGGTCGCCTCGGATCTTCTACAAACGCCGTCGGGATAGCAGAACAGCCCGCGCAGGCACGGGTGTTCACCGTCACATCGCTCGCCTCGACCGCGACCGGGAACACATCGGGGCGGATCGTAGATGCACGCCAGACCGTCCGCACACGTCAGATACGTCCAGGGGGCGAACAGGAGGCACGTCTCTCCTTCCGACGGGTACGCGTGACACTCGCACGGACGGTCCCCGTACCCGCGGAAGGCGGATCCGGCCGGGCACGGGCTGCAGAGCGGGGCTTCCGCCGCCGAGTGTGCGCAGTAGAGGTAGGCCAGGCCCGAGTCGGCCCAGGAGTCGCACGGTGACTGCGCGAGGAGGTTCACGCACCTTCGGGTGTTCTCGGGGTGGAACCCCTCCGACCGGATGAGCGGACGCTCACGGCACACCCGCAGCGCTCTCTCCCAGCCATCGCCGCTGACGGGCGCGCAGAAGGCCATCAGCGCGCAGTGCGTGAGCGCGATGTCGTCTCGCGAGGGAGCGCTGGCCGTGCCCATCGCGCGCAGGGTGCTCACCAGGGAGTCGGGCGCGTCGAAGACGGCGGCGCTCGCCTCCTCCGTGCGCCGGGCATCGACCCGCGGAGTGGGCGGCGAGGCGGGCGGCCCGGCAGGCGACGGGGCGGGCGGCGGAGTGCGCGGCGCCGAGCCGAGCTCCGCAGTGGCCGCCGCATGCGGGCCGCAGGCGTGCATGCACGCCACGAGCAGCGTCAGGGCGATCTGCGCCGGCTTCGAGCGCCAGACCCACATAGCGCGGGAAGTCACGGTGCCTTTCGCATCTCGCTACGTTAGACGAGGACCAGTCGAGGCGCGAGGTCGCGCCGGCCGAGGGCCCGAAGGTTCGGGCGCCACCTGGCGCCGGGCAGCCTGCGTCCACTGTGGTCGATTGTCGCATGTCAGCCGTACCTGCGACGAGCACGCAATCACGTCTGCAATGGTCTCATTGTCGGTGCACTCCGCGTCTGCGAATCTGGCTCTCGCGTCGATGCGGTACCGTGGCCAGAGAACGAGAGACGCCGCTGAGCCAAGGAGCGCTTCCCGGCGAGGGCGGACACTCTCGGTCCCGGGCCTCGCTCCTGCCGATCCCCCGCCGCGAGGACGCGGTCGGGCTCCTGGGCGGTGGGGAAGCACACTCGAGCGCGCGTGCCGCGCATCCGGCCTCTCCGTCGTTCTGGCGGTACTACACCTCGCCGTCGGCTGCTCGGACGAGCCCACGGACCACGGCCCTCTCGTGGGCGAAACCGTGGGGACCTTCGTCGTCGTCGGCGCCGTGCGTCAGCTGGCGTTGCTCGAGCGTCCCAGTGACGGCGCGGATGTCTTGATCGGATTGGTAGGCGGCGACCCGAGCTCACTTCGCATCGTCGCGGAGCGTGCGCGTGGCGCGGACTGGCGCAATGTCTCCGAGACCATCTCGGACATCGAGGTCGACGGCGAGTCCAAGCTGCTGGTGGCCGACGTCACCGAGGACGGCGACGACGACCTGGTGGTCCAGACCGCTGGCGAGCTTCTCCTGGTGATCCCGGGCCAACCCACGCGCTCGTTGGGCCTCATCGGTCATGGCGGGTACCGGAGGCCCACTCTCGGTCGCGTACCTGGCCCAGGCGCCGGCGGTGTGTGGGTCTCGGGAGTGCAGCTACGCGATCCGAGCATGCCTTGGGCGTTCGGTCTGGTTCACGCGACCGACGTCGCGGCCGAGCCCGAGTGCGAGTCGGGTGAGGCCGGCCACAGCTGCGTCCGTATCGCTCGCGGATTCGTTGGCGCAACCGCCCACCAGGTGATCTCCTCGGGGCCCCAGACCGTGCTCGTCTACGCGCTGACGAGCGAGGGGGGTGATCCGCACAACCGCACGGTTGTCTGGACGCGGTTCTCGTGCCGGAGCGCCGAGGCGCGATACGACTGCTCACGCGAGCCTCGTCTGGCGACGACGCCTTTCCAGGAGCGCGGCACGCCCCAGTACTGGTCACGGGGTGCCGTGACGTGTTCCGACGTGGCCCATTCGTTTCACGCGCCGATCGCAGCCGACGATGCGCCAACAGGTTGGCTGCTCGGCGCGGCGGACACGCAGACAACGGTCGACCTCGGCAACGTCGCGCTCTGGGCTGGAGCCGACCTCGAGGGCAGCTGCGACGGGGCCCGGCCCCGCTTCCGCGGTGTCGCCTCGCTCCGATCCCAAGACGGCACTTGGCTCGGTGGAGTGTTCGGCCAAGTGTCGTGCGCTCCGGACGGCAGCGAGTGCGCCGTATCCACTCATCGGGCGCTGGAGGAGGTGGTGCCGGTGAATGGCGACCACCAGCTCGTCCAGGTGCTCACCTCCGGGAGACCCGCGATCGCCGTCATCGAGGGTGACTCCATGCGAGTGAGGCGGTGGTAGGTCTCGTCGCGACGTCGAGAAGCGGGCAGGCCCAAGAAGGTATCGCTTCGCGCGCAACGCGCTCGCGGCGGCAGGGCCAGCCTTGGTGGCGGCGCGAGCTTCGGCGTGCGCGACTTCGAATTGCAGAGCCTCGAGCCACGTCGAGCTCGTCGAACGCTGCGACTCGTCCGCGATCATGCCGCCCTCGATCTGCTCGAGCGCGCCGATCGAGTCTGTGAGCTCCTTCCGCATCCCCCGTTGCCCTCGCATCGGGCAAGCCTAGTCGTCTTTGCGCATGAGCCCCAGCGCCCGCGCCGCGTCCACGAGCTGCGGCGTCACCGTGAAGTCGCGGTACTCGAGAGGCGTCTCGATGATGTCCCACTCGCCGTACTCGTCGATGGAGCCAGACGCATAGACCTCGGGGCCGCTCGAGCCGAGGCGGGCCGAGAACGACCGCAGAGAGCCAGGCTCCGCCCGTCGGCCATCGACGAAGGGGAAGAGGATGATCGAGTACATGACCTCCTCGTCGGGCGGCGCCCCAACCGCATTGCCGAGGATGATCCCCGTCCACACCCGATCGGAATCATCACGAGCCGGGACGAGCACAGGGCCGTCAATCACGTCCTCATCGCAGTCGGGCTCGACGCCGACGAGCAGCCGCATCCCCGCCAGCGGCTCCATCAGGTCGGCGATGTAGCGAGCGACCTCCGCGCGCTCAGCGTCGGTGCGCTGGCGGGCGCGCTTCACGTCCCAGGCGAGCTCTTCGATCGGCGTCACGGTCGGCATGTTCACATGTCTTGCGCGTGGCTGCGCGTGCATCGAGGGGACCCCAACGGTCATGCGCTTCGTCCGCAGCGTCGCTCGCGGTCAGGCTCACGGAGGCGGACGCGCGGAGGCCCCGCCCGAGCGCGCTCGGACGGGGCCTCTCTGGGCGTAGCGGGGATCAGGCCTCGGGGGCCGGCGGGTCGAGCTCGGGCATGGGCTCGTCGAGATCGACGACGGGCTCCTCCGGCTCGGTGGGCTCGGGCTCGCTCACGTCGCGGGCGCGGCGGCTCCGGGCGCGCTGGGCGTCGATCGGGGCCATCGCGGTGAGGAAGCGCTGGCGGCTCTCGGGGTCGTCGCGGTCGAGCTCGCCCACCATCAGGCGGCCGTACTCGGCGATGGCGAAGGACAGCTCGCCGAGCGCCTTGCGCAGGGCGGTGGTGTCCTGGGGCTCGGGGGCGTTGTCGTTCAGGCCGAGCGCGGTGCCGAAGGCCTCGTGCGCGGAGCGGATGAAGGGGAGGAAACCGACGCCGGCGATGGCCTCGATCTCGGGCGCGAGGTTGCGCTCCTCGATGCGCTTGAGCGCGAGGTCGCTGCCGACCCACTGGTCGGGGTACGTGAAGCGGAGGAAGTCACCGTCGGCCGGGAAGACCTGGCTGAGGAGGGCCTCCGCCCGGTTGGCGTCGTCGGTGCCGAGCAGGCGGGCGTGCGACTTCAAGCAGTCGCGGAGGGCCAGCCAGCCGGTGTCGAGCATGACGTCGAGGCGGCGGATGTTGCTGGGGGAGGCGGTGGCGCGGCGATCGATGCTGAGCCGGACCACCTCGGCGAGCTCCCGGACCATGGCGAGCGCGGCGCGGAGCCGCGCCCCCAGGTCGGCCGGGGCCGCGTCCAGGAGGGCGCGGGCCACGAAGAGCGCGCGCATGGCGCTCAGCCGGGCGGGGGTGACGTACGGGGCGATGTCGATGGTCTGCATGGACGCTCCTGTGGCGGCGGCGCCAGCTCGACCCTTCGCCGAGGTGTTCCACCGCGCTCGCGTCGCTTCATCGAGGCTTCGCCGACGAAGTTTCCGGGGCCGCGCAGAAAAATCGCTCTCGGGAGCGTTCGAAACGCGCCCGCCTCTGCAGAGCGGTACTTTTCTTCCTGAAATCGAGGGCGCTCACGGAGATCGAGACACGCTCTCGACTGGCGTGGAGGCGCGCCCGGAAAACGTCGCGAGTTTGACATTTTGTCAGTTTTTCCGTCGCAGTTGAGAAGCCCTATCGATCTCCGGGCGCCCGCACGCGCAGAACGCCGTGGGTAACGATCTCCGAGCGCGCCCCTGCTCCAGACGTTCTCGAGAGCGTTTTTTCGTGGCGGGCCCGCTCGGAACGCACTGGAGAAACCGGCTCAGAGGGCGGGCGCGCCCCCAGCCCTCCGGCTTCAGGACGCTTCGCTGTTCAGCGTCGAGCTGACGTCCTTCAGCTTCTCGAAGATGCCCTCGATGACGTTCTCCTTGCCGGCGAAGAGCGCGTCGGGGCCGCCGCCGTGGAGGTTGCTGAACGGGGGCTCGTAGAGGGCGGACGCTTCCATGAAGCCGCGGGCGGTGAGCTGGTCGATGACCATCTCGACGAAACGGATCTGGGGCGTGGTGAGGCTCTCGTCCTTCAGGAACTGGGAGAAGGCCGCGTTCGCCGCTTCGCGGTCCATGCCGACCATGCGGCGGACGAAGTGGGCCAGCGACGGGGCCTCGCTCTTGGCGAGCAGGTGCGACAGGAGGGTCTCGCCTTCCTCCTCGCCGATCTCGGCCAGGGTCTGCTCCAGGCCGGCCAGGTCGGCCTTGGTCAGCGGCTGGTTGGTGCGGAGGCGGTGGATGACCAGGTGGTCGAGGTGGTTGTCGAGGAAGGCCTTCACCTTCTTCTCGTACTCGACGCCGGTCATCTTCGGCATGTACGCCGCCCGCCACTCGCGGGTGCCGGTCTTCTCGTCCACGAAGTCCGTGTAGACGATGACCCGCTCCCCCTTGTCGAGGAACGGCACGAGCCCGCGCAGCCGGAGGCGCATCTCCTCCAGGAGCTGCAGGGTGATGCCCTCCCAGAAGGTCGACTCCTGCATGGCGGCGAGGTAGGCGAGCTGGGTCTTCACGGCCGGGATGCTCTTCTTCTCCTCCAGCTTCGACGCGATCTCGACGACCCGCTCCCGCAGCCGCTCGAGCGCGCGCGCGTCGTCTTCGACGAGGGCGAGCTGCATCCGCAGCGCGGTGAGGTCGAACATGCGCGACTCGACCTCCTCCGGCTCCCGCTCGCTCGGGAGGCCGGCCACGCGGTGGTGCAGCTGCTCCCAGTCCTCCTGGCTCACTTTCTTCCAGGCGTCGCGCTCCTTGAAGCGGTTCACCGCCTCGAGCTGCATCCGGACGATGAAGTTCTCCGGGTTCATGCACGCGACCTCTCCGTGGAGCGTGTCGGTCAGCGACTCGGCGAGGGCGCCCTCGGGGTCGTCGTCGGGCGTCTCCTGCAGGTGAGCCAGCAGGTCGACGCGGCCCCGGAACAGGCGGGTCCCCAGGGGCACGGCCGCGTTGGACTCGATGCCCTCCGGCTTCTCGTCGAAGAAGTCGAAGTTGCCGCAGAAGTCGAAGACCCGGAAGTCCTGCTTGGGCTGCCCCGGGCCGAAGAGGTCGGGGCAGAGGCGCGTGCCCCGGCCGATCATCTGCCAGAACTTGATCTTGGAGTAGACGGGCTTGAAGAAGACGAGGTTCGCCACCTCGGGCACGTCGATGCCGGTGTCCAGCATGTCGACGGAGATGGCGATGTGCGGGGCCTTGTCCCGCTGGGAGAAGTCGTCGATCAGGCTCTGCGGGTAGGTGGCCTGGTGGTCGATGACGCGCGCGAAGTGCCCCTTCGTCTGCGGGTAGTGGTGGTCGAAGCGCTCGGCGATGAACTCGGCGTGGTCGTGGTTCCGCGCGAACACGATCGTCTTCGCGAGCCGATCGCCTCCGGCGACCCGATGCCCGTGCTCCATCAGGTGGCGCAGCACCCTGTCGACGGTGTCTCGGTTGAACAGCCAGCTGTTGACCGCCGAGCCGCTGACCTCGGTCGGCAGGCCGTGTTCGTCCGCCTCGTCGCCCCAGTCCAGGCCCTCCCACTGCGCCTTCTCTTCGTCGGGGAGCTCGTCGTAGCGGATGCCCTCGCTCGGGAACTTCAGGTCCACCTGCTGCACGCGCGGGGGGACGAGGAAGCCGTCGGTCACCGCGGTCTCGAGCTCGTAGGCGTCGGTCGGGACGCCCTGGGGCAGGCCGAAGAGGTCGTAGGTGTTCTTGTCCACCTGGTCGCTCGGCGTGGCCGTGAGGCCGACGAGGAGTGAGTCGAAGTACCGGAAGATCGCGCCGTACTTCTGGTAGACGGAGCGGTGCGCCTCGTCGATGACGATCAGGTCGAAGTGGCCGACGCCGAAGCGCGCCTGGCCGTCCCTGGTGTCGTCGATCAGCCCCATCATCGTGGGGTAGGTGGAGACGTAGACCCGGCCGGACTTGTCCTTCTCGGTGACGAGGTTCACCGGGCTCGACTCGGGCAGGTGCTTCTTGTAGGCGGCCACCGCCTGATTCACGAGCGAGACGCGGTCCGCGAGGAAGAGCACCCGCTTCACCCAGCCGGCGCGCTGGAGCACGTCGACCAGCGCGATGGAGACGCGGGTCTTGCCGGTGCCGGTGGCCATCACCAGCAGCGCCCGGCGGTGTGACTGCGTGAGTCGCTCGCCGATGCTGCCGATCGCGCGCTTCTGGTAGTAGCGCTCGACGATCTCGTCCTTGATCTGCTTGACGTCGATCGGCTGTCGCTGGGTGCGACGGACGATGAGCGACGTGAGCTCGCTCTTCTCGTAGAAGCCGGCGACCGCGCGGGGTGGATACGCGAGGTCGTCCCAGAGGAAGGTGTCGTAGCCGTTGGTGTAGAAGATGATCGGGCGCTGGCCCGTCATCTCCTCCAGGCAGTCCGCGTAGAGCTTCGCCTGCTGGCGGCCCTTCTTCGCGTCGACCATCGTCTTCTTGGCTTCGACGACGCCGAGCGGTTTGCCGTCGTCACCCCAGAGCACGTAGTCCACGTACCCGACGCCCTTGCTGTTGGGCATCCCGGTGACCTCGTACTCGCGGTCCTCTTTGCGTTCGAGCGCCCAGCCGGCGCGCTGGAGCGCCAGGTCGATGAGCAGCCGCCGCGTCTTCGCCTCGTCCCAGGAGTGGGTGTCGGGGACCGCCTCGTTCTCGGCTTTGATCCTGGCGAGCCGCTCGCGCAGGGCCTCGAGCTCGCTCTCCAGCTCCTTGTGCGCCTCGGCGGAGGCGTCGAGCTTGGCGCGGAAGGCGTCGAGCGCGTCGAGGCTCTCCGGCGCCGCCGTCGGCGCGACCTTCGGGATGAGCGACTCGTCATAGCGCTGGTCGCGCAGGCTCTCGGCGCCGCCCTTCAAGTAGGTGCGCCCTGCCCAGTAGAGGACGTGGGCGAGCTCCCGGACCAGCTGCAGCGCCCGCTCGGGGCTGGGCGTCTTCTTGCCGTGCACGGCGACGTTGCCGCCCTCGCGGATGAGCTCCGCCTTGAGCCACACCGGGCGGGGAAGCAGGGCCCGGAAGCTCGGCTCGCTCAGGTAGCCGCTCAGGTTGGTGACCTTGGGCGGGCTCAGCGCCGTGTCGATCTTGAAGATCCGGGCGACCAGCCGCTCGAGCGCGTGGCGCGCGTGGAAGCAGGCGGCGCGAGGGTCTCCGTAGACGTGCTTCTCCGCGTAGCTCGCGCTCACCGCCGCGTGCGGGAACTGCTTCTCGAGGAACGCGAAGTTCGCGGAGACCTTCATCGCGATCAGAGCTCTCCTCGGAAGGCACGGTGTTGGAGGGACGCGAAGAGGTTGTCGAGTTCCGCGAGGTGCGCGCGCGCGAGTTCGGCCTGGCGCTCGATCCCTTCGGCGGCAGCCACGAACTGCCGCTGCATTGGCATAGGTGGAACAGGAATCTGCAGAGCCGATGCCTGCTTGGCGTTTATGTTGAACTGAACCGCGGTCTGCCCGCCTGCACGTTGAAGGAGGAGCTTCCCTCGGTCAGACGCCAGAAGCGAGTATAGCCACCGACCGTCGCAAACATCTTGATTCGGGCGCAGACGCATCACATGAGAATCGATGATTACGGGCTCGACATGACCGCTGAAGTAGGAGGCCTTGCCCAAGTGCCCGCGCGAGCCGATCGCCCGTGCGATGACCGTGTCACCCGGGACTAGTTTGAACTTCTCGAAGTCCTTGTCCGTTACTTCCACTCTGCCGCATCGATCCAGTGCGATCGTCAGTCGGCCGAGTTCCCCCACTCGAACAACCAAGTAGCCGCGGCCGCGTGCGGGTGTCGTCGTGCCAATCCGCGGAGCTACGGAGAACAGCTTCCGGCTCGCGAGTACTGGCCACCCCTTCGGGTTCGTGACGGGGTCGCCGAACATGTCGAGGAAGGTGGAGCGGAGGAGCTCGTCGAGCAGGGCGAGGGACTCGCGGCGCTTGGCTCGCAGCGCGTCCGCCGCGTCCAGGATCTTCGCGATCCGCTTCTGCTCGGCGAGGGGCGGCAGCGGTAGTTCGAGTCTTTGGAGCTTGGCTTTGGTTAGATGTGCAATGCTCGTAGCGCTCGTGAGTCGAGCGAACAGCTTGCGGTCCGCGGCCCACCGCATGTAGTGAAGCGTGAACCGCGGCTCCACCGCCATCCTGGGCCGCAGCCGGTGTACGGCCTTCTGATAGTAGCAATCCGAGACCTCTCCCTCCCAGACAGCAGTTCGTCCGACCTCCCCTCCTTCGCACACAAGGAGATCCCCTACACGGAGCTCGAACTTCGCCCGGTCAGCCTCCGTGAACCGCATGGTCTCGAGACTGGAGACGTCACAGTTGCCCCATTGAACGTTTCGATTGGCGAGGTACGGGCGCTCCTCGCCACGGTTCTTCTTGTGGTCCAGCATCTTCCCGAGCTGGATCTCGAACGCATCCCCGAAAGGCACCGACTGCCAGCTCATCCGACGGCCTCCAGCAGCTCCTTGCGCGACTTGGCGATGTCGTCCTCGAGCTTCGCAAGGCGCTCCAGAATGACGTTCGGCGGGTCGTACTCGACGTCTTCGTGCTCGATCTCCTTATAGCGGTTGATCGAGAGGTCGTAGTCCTTCTCCGCGATCTCGGCCTTCGGCACCAGGAAGCTCTGCTCGGTCCTACCGCGCTTCTTCTCGGCCGCCCGCTTGCCCCAGCGCTCCAGGATGTCGGGCAGGTCGCTCTTGTCGGGCTGCGGGGTGCGCTTGTCGTCGAGCGAGTAGCCGTCGGCCTGCATGTCGTAGAACCAGACGTCGTCGGTGCCGCCCGAGTTGGTCTTGGTGAAGAGCAGGATGGCGGTCGAGACGCCGGCGTAGGGCTTGAACACGCCCGAGGGCATGGAGATCACGGCGTCGAGCTTCTGGTCCTCCACCAAGGCCTTGCGCAGCTTCTTGTGCGCCTTGCTCGAGCCGAAGAGCACTCCGTCGGGCACGATGACGGCCGCGCGCCCCCCGGTCTTCAGCAGGCGGAGGAAGAGCGCCACGAAGAGGAGCTCGGTCTTCTTCGTCTTGACGGTCTGCAGCAGGTCCTTGGCCGTCGACTCGTAGTCGAGGCTGCCCGCGAACGGCGGGTTGGCGAGGATGAGGGAGAACTTCTCGGCGTCGTCCTCGTCGGTCTCGGCCAGCGAGTCCCGGTAGCGGATGTCGGGGTTCTCCACGCCGTGGAGCAGCATGTTCATGCTGCCGATGCGCAGCATCGACGGGTCGAAGTCGTAGCCGTGGAAGGTCTGCTCGTTGAACCGGCGGCGGGACTCGGCGTCCTGGTAGATGTGGTCCTGATGGTGGTCGACCAGGTGCTGCGACGCCGCGACCAGGAAGCCGGCGGTGCCGCAGGCCGGGTCGCAGATGACGTCGTGGGGCGTCGGCGCGGTCATCTTCACCATCAGGTCGATGATGTGGCGCGGGGTGCGGAACTGACCGTTCTGCCCGGCGCTGGCGATCTTGCCGAGCATGTACTCGTAGAGGTCGCCCTTGGTGTCCCGGTCGGCCATCTCGATGTCGTCGAGCTGGTCGACCACGTTCGCGAGCACCCGCGGGGTCGGCATCATGAAGAGGGCGTCCTTCATGTGGTGCGTGTAGGTGGAGCCGCCCTCACCATCCGCCTCGCCCTTGTCGCCGAGCGACTTGATGAAGGGGAAGACCTCGTCCTTGACCGTCTCGAACATCTGCTCGGGCGCGGTCTCCTTGAAGCGCGACCAGCGCAGGTGCGCCTGGTCGTCCGCGAAGATCGGCTCCTCGATGGGCTTCTTCGTACGCGCCGCCTTGCGCTCCTTCAGCGTGTGCAGCTCGTCGAGCCGCTTGATGAAGAGCAGGTAGGTCAGCTGCTCGATGACGGAGAGGGGGTTCGAGATCCCTCCGGACCACATCGTGTCCCAGATGCGATCCACCTTCGTCTTCAACTCGCCCGTGATCACGTTCACCTCTCGTAGACGGGGGCCGCGACCGGATCTGACGGTCCGCGACTGAAACGCGGCCTAGCATACTCCAGCCCGGGGCCCCCACGGCTCACCACTGCAGGCGCGCGGAGAGGGTGACCTGGGTGCTGTCCGGGAGGCGCGGCTCGGCGCGGGTGGTCGCCGCGTGTCGCGCCTCGAGCATCGGGCCCATCGAGCCGCCCTCCACCGCGAAGGCGAGGCCGAGCCGGAGGGCGGCCTCGAGGCGCAGTCGCTCGCCGACGAAGCCGGTGCCGTAGCGGAGGTGGCCGAGGCCCTCCCACTCGGCGATGAGGCGCACGTCTCCGAGCGTCAGGCCGGCGCCGAAGCGGGCGCCCAGGGTGGGGCCGCCGTTCAGGTGCGGGTCGGTGTGGCCGCCGAACGCGGCGTGCAGGCTACCGCCAGCGAGCAGCTCCAGCCAGATCGGCGCGTCCGTCGGGGTGAGCTGGACCATCGCCAGCCAGAGCGCGTCCACCTCGAAGTCGACCCCGGTGCACGCGGCGCGGGAGTGAAGATGCGGCAAGTATTGCCGCAGCTTCCACGCGCGTCAGCGCGTGAGATGGGGTGGGAGCCCGAGCCGGCTTTGCCGGTCGGGCGGGAGGGGGCGCAGGCCCCCTCCGGAAACTCAGTCCGCCCCTCGAGGCCGAGCCACGGCGCCGCGCCGAGGTACGCGCCGGCGTTCGAGACGACGAGCACGCTGTGCGGCGCGCTCTGGTAGCCCATGCCCAGCTGCCACCCGCCTGCGCCCGGGCGGGATCGCGCGTCGGGCTGCAGCAAGGTCGGCGCGGCCAGGGCGCCCGCGGCGAGCGAGCCGAAGGCCATGGCCAACCCCAGCGGGTTCTCGCTCTGTCCGCCGCACTCGGTCTCCGGGCGGAGCTGCGCGTGCGCGGGGGCGGCGAGGCCGAGGAGGGCGACGATGAAGAGGAGGCGAAGCATCGCCCCGCGTCGATTTCACCCTCCGTGCCAGCCGCCTCCGCCGCCGCGCGTCGACCCGGGTGAGCGCTCCGCTTCACGGGGGCGTGCAGCGACCGCCGCGCGACATCGATGTCACGCCGGGTGCGAGGCCATCGGGGAGATCGATGAAATGAATAGGATCGTCCCCGTCGGCGCGTGCCCGCGGTGATCGAGGGAGGGCGGCGTGACGGGAGGGCACGTCAGACGGAGCTTCTCGGGCACGGGGGGTGGGCAGGGCGTTCAGTCTCCGCAACCGGTCTCCCCCGTCTCCTCCACGCACAGACAGCCGCCGCAGCCGTCGGCGATCATGCGCCAGGCGCCGTCGCAGCACTGGTAGCTCGCCGAGCAGGCGGTGTGGGCGTAGCGGCCGCCGAAGCTGTGGACGCAGCTGGCGCCCGCGGGGGGCGGGGGATCGGTGGGCGGGTCGCCGACCTCGACCTCGACGGTGCGGCCGAGGCTCTCGAGGCCCGCGCGATCGATGGCGCTGATCGCCCAGCGGCCGCGCCAGAGGGTGAAGGTCGCCGTCGCCGCCGGGACGAGGCGCTCGAGCCGCCAGGCGCCGTCCTGCTCGCGGTAGGCGGCGAAGTAGCGGAGGTCGTCCGGGCCGGTGACGGTCACGTCGGCGCCGTCGACGGTCACGAGGGGCGTGGGCACCGCGCCGGTCGCGTCGACCAGGGCCGGGGTGGCGGCCGGCCGGGCGTAGAATTCGTCGGCGAGCATCGAGGCGAAGCCCAGGCGGTCCTCGTCGAGCGGCTCGATGTGGTAATGAATGTTGCCCGCCGCGTCGGGCTCGGCCTGGGTGAGCGAGACCTGGGTGCGCAGCTCCTCGACGCTCCACTCCGTCGCGCTGCCGAGCTGCGCGGTGTAGTTGCCGATGAAGAGGGTGCGCCCGTGCTCGGCCGCCCGGTCGGCCCACCACGCGAGCAGGCGATCGTAGGCCTGGCCGCTGCGGGTGGTCGGCCAGTAGAGCTGCGGCGCGACGTAGTCGAGCCAGCCCTCCTGCATCCAGCGCATCGGGTCGGCGAAGAGCGCGTCGTAGGGATCGAGCCCCCGGATGCCCTCCGGCATGCCCGGCCGGTAGATGCCGAACGGCGAGATGCCGAAGCGCACGTCGGGGCGCAGGCTCTCGACCAGCTCGTGCACCGCGCGCACCATCCGGTGCACGTTCTCCCGCCGCCAGTCGTCCCGCTCGAGCGCGCCGCCCCCCGAGCGGTAGGCGGCGTAGGTGGCGTCGTCGTCGAAGCTCCAGCCCGACTCGGGGTAGGGGTAGAAGTAGTCGTCGAAGTGGATCCCGTCGACGTCGTAGCGCTCGAGCACGTCGCGGATCACCGTCAGGGTGTGGGCGAGCCCCTCGTCGCTGCCGGGGTCGATCCAGTGGTAGTTGCCGTAGCGGCGCACCATGCCCGGGCGCGCGTTCACCACGTGGCCCGCCGAGGCGACCGAGGTGTCGCTGGTGGTCAGCGCCCGGTAGGGGTTGAGCCAGGCGTGCAGCTCGAGCCCGCGCGCGTGGGCCGCCTCGATGGCGAAGGCGAGCGGGTCGTAGCCGGGGTCGGCGCCCTGGGTGCCGGTGAGGAAGCGGCTCCAGGGCTCGTGCGGCGAGTCGTAGAAGGCGTCCGACTCGGCGCGGATCTGGAGGAAGATGGCGTTGAGCCCCGACGCCCGCGCGGCGTCGAAGAGCCCCTCGAGCTCGGCGCGCTGGGCGGCGGCGCTCAGCCCGGTCCGGCTCGGCCAGTTGATGTTCCAGACGGTGGCGATCCAGGCGCCGCGGAGCTCGCGCGGGTGCGCGACGACCGCGGTGTCGGCCGGCGGGGGCTGCGCGTCCGGCCCCGCGTCCGGGGCGCTCGCGTCGCGACCCGCGTCGGCGACCGGGCTCGCGTCGCGGTCGGGCGTTCCGGCGTCGGGCGCCGCAGGCTCACCGCAGCCCAGGAGCGCCGCGACGAACAACCAGGGGAGGGCTCTCGGCACCGGCTGACGATAGCCCAACTGGGGGCGGCCGTCTGGATTGGTGCCGGATCGCGCAGCTTCGTGCCGATGCGCGCTCAGTTGTGCCACGTGAGAAAGCTCACGTAAAGCCCCGTTTCCGGCTTCAGCGACGCGCTCCCGTTGAGCGGGGGGCCGGCGCCGGTCTTGTAGGGACAAGCCCTCCAGGTGGCACACCTACGAGGTACTTGAGGTATTCCGCCGTTCTCCGATCATCGCATTCATGTTGGAATTGCCCTCGCTTCGCTCAGGCCTGTCAGCCGCTGTCCTGCTCCTCTCGACCACACTGGCGGCGCCCCTGGCCGCCCAGGACATGGACGGCGACGGCGTCCCCGACAGCCGGGACGTCTGCCCCACCACCAGCATGGGCCTGATGGTCGACGGCGCGGGCTGCGACGCGTTCTGCGAGGTCGTCGACGACACGACCGACGTCTACCTGCGCTCCCGGCTGCTCGAGGTCGGCGTGGCCGAGGCGGCGTCGTTCGGCTCGAGCGGCATGCCTCCCGCCGGCTGGCACGCGCGGGCGCCGATGGGGCGGCTCGGCTTCGTCGCCGACCCCGAGCGCACCGACTGGATGGACTTCAAGGGCGACTTCTTCGTGCCCGGCACCCCCGAAGAGGGCTTCGGGATGAGCATCGGGCCGATCAGTTACTTCAACAGCACCCTGATGAGCCGCGTGGACATCCCCGGCTCGTTCACCGGCACCCGCGTCGAGTGTCGGCCCCTGGTCTGCGGGCAGCGCGGCGGCGGCGCGGTGTTCTGGTCGGGCGCGCGCGACGGCGTCGAGGTCGACCACACCTACTCGGTGCTCAACGAGGGCCTCTTCATCCTCGTGGAGGTCACGCTCACCAACACCAACGTGCTGCCGCGCACGGTGACGTACTTCCGCAACGTCGACCCGGACAACATGCAGCCGGTCACCGGCTCGTTCGACACGACCAACACGATCGTCAGCCAGGGTGACGGCAGCGCGAGCTCGGTCGCGCACGTCTCCGCCACCACCACCGGGCCCGACTCCTACATCGCGCTCATCTCGAACGACCCCGACGCGCGCGTCAGCACCGGCGGGTTCAGCAACCGGAGCGGCAACGCGATCTGGGACTGCACCGGCGGCGGCTTCCTCTGCACCCCGGGCGCCAGCCGCACCGCCGACGAGGCGATCAGCCTCGCGGTCCGCAAGACGATCCCCGGCGGCGACTCGGTCACCTTCTTCTACGCCTACACCCTCGACGCGGTCGAGGTCGCGACCGCCTCCGCCTGCACCACCCCCGCGGTCTGCGGCGACTCGATCGTGGAGGGCACCGAGAGCTGCGACGACGGCAACACCATGCCCGGCGACGGCTGCGACGCGACCTGCGCGATCGAGCCCGGCTACGACTGCATGGGCGCGCCCTCGATGTGCGCCCCGATCTGCGGCGACGGCATGGTCCTCATGGGCGAGGGCTGCGACGACGGCAACACGATGTCCGGCGACGGCTGCAGCCCCGGCTGCACGGTGGAGCCCGGCTACGCCTGCATGGGCATGCCCTCGAGCTGCTCGGAGGTCTGCGGCGACGGCGTCGTCACCGCGGGCGAGGCCTGCGACGACGGCAACGTGATCCCCGGAGACGGCTGCGGCATGGGCTGCACCGTGGAGCCGGGCTACGCGTGCATGGGCTCGCCCTCGAGCTGCTCGGAGGTCTGCGGCGACGGGGTGATCACCCCGGGCGAGGGCTGCGACGACGGGAACGCGATGGCCGGTGACGGCTGCAGCGCCGCCTGCGCGGTCGAGCCCGGCTTCGTCTGCACCGGCGCGCCCTCGAGCTGCGCGCGCTGCTTCGACAGCATGAGCGGCATGGGCACCGACCTCGGCTGCACCATGGGCACGCCCTACTGCGTGGGCAGCGGCACGAGCGCCTTCTGCGCCGCCTGCGAGAACGACACCACCGGCGGCACCGACCTCGGCTGCACCGCGGCCGCGCCGGTCTGCGACACCTCGGGCGCGCCGATGCACGTCTGCGTGAGCTGCGAGGACACCGCGAGCGGCACCGGCGTGGACAACGGCTGCTCGGCCGCCACCCCGGTCTGCGGCGTGACGATGGGCGGCGCGCCCGCCTGCTTCGAGTGCGCGATCGACGACCACTGCGGCGTCGGCACCGTCTGCGACCCGAGCGGCTCCTGCGTGCCCGGCTGCACCGACGACGCCGACTGCGCGGCGACCCCGGCCACCCCGGTCTGCGACGTCTCCACCCGCATGTGCGCCGAGTGCCTCACCGCGGCCGAGTGCCGGGGGACCGAGGTCTGCGGGCCGATGAACACCTGCCAGTCGAGCGACACCGACGGCGACCTCGTGCCCGACGCGGACGACGACGACGACGACAACGACGGCATCCCGGACGCGGAGGAGATCGACCCGGCGCTCCTCGGGGACAGCGACGACGACGGCATCCTCGACTACGAGGACGCGTCGATCGTGAGCTGCACCGACGCGGGCGGCGACGGCGTCTGCGACGAGCTGCCGATGAGCATCGACTTCGACGGCGACGGGGTGGCGAACCACCTCGACCTCGACGCCGACGGGGACGGGATCGCGGATCTCGTCGAGGGCGGCGGCGTGGACGCCGACGGCGACGGACGGGCGGACGCCTTCGTCGACGCGGACGGCGACGGCCTGCACGACCCCTACTTCGCGGCCCCGCTCCCCCTGCCGAGCTCGGACGGCGACGCGAGCCCCGACTTCCTCGACCGCGACGCGGACGGCGACGGGCTCACCGACACCTTCGAGGCGGGCGGCACCGACGCGGACGGCGACGGCGTGCCCGACGGCGCGACCGACTCGGACGGCGACGGCCTCGCCGACTCGCTCACCGGCGGCGGCGCCCTGCCCACCCCGGACACCGACGGGGACATGACCCCCGACTACCAGGACCCCGACGCGGACGGCGACGGCATCCCCGACGCGATCGAGGGCACCGACGCGGACGGCGACGGCGCGGCGGACATCACCCCGGTCTCCGTCGACACCGACGGCGACGGCCTCGACGACGCCTTCGACCCCGGCTGCGCGGCGGCCGGCGACTGCGGCGGCGTGATCGGCATGATGGCCACCACCCCGAACCGCGACGGTGACGGCCCGGCCGACTGGCGCGACGTCGACAGCGACGGCGACGGGATCACCGACGGCGTCGAGTGCCCGATGCCGGCGCGCTGCGCCGACTCCGACATGGACGGCACCCCCGACTACCTCTCGACCGACGCGGACGGCGACGGCATCGAGGACGCGATCGAGGGCCACGACGCCGACTTCGACGGCGTCGCCGACGTGACCCCGAGCGGCGTCGACACCGACGGCGACGGCCTCGACGACGCGTTCGACGCGGACTGCGCGGACGCGGCGGCCTGCGGCGGCGTGATCGGCGTGGTCGCGCCGGTGCCCGACCTCGACACCGACGGCCGGCCCAACTTCCAGGATCCGGACGACGACGGCGACGGAATGGACACCGCCACCGAGCGTCAGGACGCGATGGACTACACCGGCCCGGCCGCCGACCCGACCGACGTCGACGAGGACGGCCTGCCGAACTGGTACGACGACAACTCCGACGGCGACATCGCGAGCGACCGCACCGAGAGCGGCGGCGACCGCGACGAGGACGACAACGGGATCCTGGACTACCTCGACCCCGACTTCGCCCCGGCCGACACCGACATGGACGGCGTCATCGACACCGTCGAGTGCCCGCCCCCGGCCCGGCCCGACGCCGGTGACTGCCCGGACAGCGACGGCGACGGCATGCCCGACTACGACGACACCGACGACGACGGCGACGGCATCCCCACCGCCGACGAGGAGACGGGCGGGCCCGACTCCGACGGTGACGGCGTCCCGAACCGCCTCGACCTCGACTCCGACGACGACGGCATCGCCGACAGCGTCGAGGGCGGCGGGGACACCGACGGCGACGGCCGCGCCGACGCCTACGACCTCGACGCGGACGGCGACGGCCTGCTCGACGTCATCGAGGGCGGCGGCGCCAGCTTCGACGCGGACGGCGACGGCCGCGTCGACGACGGGACCGACGCGGACATGAACGGCTTCGCCGACGTGGTCGACGGCGGCGCGGGCGGCATGACGCTGCCGGTGCCGGACACCGACGGCGACGGCGCCCCGGACTTCCAGGACACCGACTCGGACGGCGACGGCGCGCCCGACGCGACCGAGGCGCACGACCAGAACGGCGACGGCCAGCCCGACGTCACCCCGAGCGGGAGCGACGCCAACGGCGACGGCCTCGACGACGCGTACGACCCGACGATGGGCGGCACCGCGGCGACCCAGCCCGACACCGACGGCGACGGCACCCCGGACGTGCGGGACGTCGACGACGACGGCGACGGAATCCACACCCGCTTCGAGGGGCCGCCCACGCAGGACACCGACGAGGACGGCACCCCGGACTACCTCGACCCCGACGACGACGGCGACGACGTCCCGACGGCCGAGGAGAACGGCGACCCGAACGGCGACGGCGACCCGAGCGACGCGCAGGACGGCGACGGCGACGGCATCCCGGACTACCTCGACCCCGTGGACGACGGCACGCCGACCGGCGGCGGCGTCTCCGGCGGCGCGCTCTGCGCGGCCACCCCGGGTCGCGGCGACCTCCCCCTGGTCCTCCTCCTCGCCGCGGCGATGGTGGGCCTCCTCGCGAGGCGTCGCCGCTAGGCCGCGCCCCCCTCATCGACTCGAGAAGACCAGAGGACTCTCCCGATGAACACGCTTCGTACGGTTACTTTCCTTGCGCTGCTCGTGACGCTCGTCGCCCCGCAGGCGGCGAGCGCGCAGTCCGGCACCCTCAACCGCTTCCGCCCGTCCGAGACGACGGAGGACGACTTCCACCTCAGCCGGCCCGGTGACTTCGGCCACGTCCGGCTCAGCGCGCAGCTGCACGTGGACTACGGGCTCAACCCGCTGGTCTGGGAGTCGATGCGCGGCAGCAGCGGCTCCGAGGCCTTCTCGCTCGTGGAGCACCAGCTCACCGGCACCCTGGGGCTCGGCTTCGGGCTCTTCGACCGCCTGGTGATCTACGCCGGGCTGCCGATCACGCTGGTGATGGACGGCGAGACCGGCACGGAGGCCATGATGACCGGCGTGCCGCTCGCCGACGGCGCCGGGCTCGGCGACGCCTACCTGGGCGCGCGGGTCCGGCTCTTCGGCGACGACGACGACGTCGGCACGCTCGGCGCGCAGGTCACGGCGACGTTCCCGACCTCGATCGACGGCAACTACCGCGGCGAGCCCTTCCTGACGGCCCACCCCGAGCTGCTCGGGGAGCTCCGCCCGGTCGACGGCCTGCGCATCGTGCTCAACGTCGGCGCGCTGCTGCGCGAGGAGACGAGCGCGACCACCAACCTCCAGTTCCGCCACGAGCTCACCTACGGCCTCGGCCTGGGCTACGCGGTCTGGCGGGACGAGGCGGCGCCCCGCACCCACCTCGACCTCACCGCGCAGATCTACGGCGCGTCGGCCTTCGCCCTCTTCGGCGAGCGCGACGGCACCGCCCTCGAGGCGACCGCGGGCGCGAAGTTCTTCCACGAGAGCGGCGTCGTGGCGGGCCTCGCGGCCGGCCCCGGCCTCGCGCGCGGCTTCGGCAGCCCGGACGTCCGGGTGATCGCCACCGTCGGCTGGGCGATGCCCGAGCCGGAGGACGCGGTCGACGGCGATCGCGACGGCGACGGAATCCGCGACTCGGTCGACGAGTGCGACGACCAGCCCGAGGACGTCGACGGCTTCCAGGACGAGGACGGCTGCCCCGACGCGGACAACGACGGCGACGGCATCCTCGACGAGGCGGACCAGTGCCCGATGGAGCCGGAGACGGTCAACCAGGTCGACGACGCGGACGGCTGCCCCGACGAGGTCGGTGACCGCGACGGCGACGGCATCGACGACACCGCCGACCAGTGCCCCGACGATCCGGAGGACGCGGACGGCCACGAGGACGAGGACGGCTGCCCCGACCCCGACAACGACGACGACGGCGTGCTCGACGGCGTGGACGAGTGCGTCAACGAGCCGGGCGTGGTCGAGAACCGCGGCTGCCCGGACACCGACCGCGACGGCGACACGGTGGTCGACCGCCGCGACAACTGCCCCGACGAGCCCGGCACGGTCGAGAACCAGGGCTGCGCCGAGCGCCAGCAGGTGGTCATCGAGGAGGGGCGGCTCGAGATCCTCGACCACGTCTACTTCCGCACCAACCGGGCGGCCATCCAGCGCCGGAGCTACGCGCTCCTGCTCAACGTGGCCCGCGTCATCAACGCCCACCCCGAGATCACCATGATCCACGTGGAGGGTCACACCGACAGCCGCGGCCGCCGCGAGCGCAACATGGAGCTCAGCCAGCAGCGCGCCGAGGCGGTGGTGGAGTTCCTGGTCGAGCGCGGCGACGTGGACGCGAGCCGCCTCGAGGCGCACGGCTACGGCCCGGACCGCCCGGTGGTCGAGAACGCGAGCTCGCGCGCGGAGCACGCCCAGAACCGCCGCGTCGAGTTCAACATCCCCGGCAGCGACATCGAGCGTCGCGACAGCGGCCCGGGCGCCGACACGATCGACCGCTGATCAGGGCTCGTCGGTCGGATCCCAGGCCAGGTGGAGGCCCGCCTCGAGCGCATCGAGGCGGGCCATCTGCGTTTCGGAGAGGGTGAAGTCGAAGACCGACGCGTTCTCGTCGATGCGCCGCTGGTTCACCGACTTGGGCAGCGCCACGAAGCCGCGCTGGAGGGACCACCGGAGCAGCACCTGCGCCGGGGTGCGGGAGACCTCGTCGGCGACCGCGCGCACCGTACGATCGTCGAGCTTCTTCGCCTTGGTCAGCGGGCTGTAGGCCTCGACCACGATCCCGTTCGCGCGGCACCAGTCGACCGCGTCGCGCTGCTGGCAGAAGGGGTGCAGCTCGATCTGGTTCACCGCCGGCATCACCTCGCAGCTCTCGGCCAGCTCCTCGAGGTGACGCACCATGAAGTTGCTGACCCCGATCGCCTTGGCGAGGCCGTCGGCGAGGATCGTCTCCATCGCGCGCCAGGTCTCGCGCCGCTCCGCCTTCGGCGGCCAGTGGATCAGGTAGAGGTCGACGAAGTCGAGGCCGAGCGCCTCGAGGCTCTCGTGGCAGGCGGCGAGCGTCGCGTCGTAGCCGTGGTGCCGGTTCCAGAGCTTGGTGGTGACGAAGAGCTCGCCCCGGGGCACGCCGCTCGCCCGGATCCCGATCCCGACGTCGGCCTCGTTCCGGTAGACGTGCGCGGTGTCGATGTGTCGGTAGCCGCGCTCGAGCGCCCAGATCACCGCGTCCTGGGTCTCGCGGCCCTTCGCGGCGCGGTAGACGCCGAGGCCGAGGCGGGGGATCGGCCGGCCGTGCGGCAGGTCGACGGTGGTCTGCAGATCGGTCACCGGCGCAATGTAGCGGTAGACTGCCCGGGCATGTGGCGCGCGCTCGCGATCCTGACCCTGCTGACCGGCTGCTCGATGGAGGGCCCGGCGGAGAAGGCCGAGGCCCTGAGCCTCGCTCGGCAGGCCGCGCGCGCCGGCGATCACGCCGAGGCGGCCCGGGCCTACCGGCGCGTGACCGAGGTGGACGCGCGCTCGGTCGAGGCCTGGTCGGGCCTCGCGCGGGCCGAGCTGCGGAGCGGCGCCGACGCCCGGGAGAGCGCGCGTCGCCTGCTCGACCTCGACGACTCGGTGGACGCCCTCGAGCTGCTCGGCCACGCGCTGCTGCGCGCCGGGGACGCGGAGGGCGCCGCGGCCCGCCTCGAGCGCGCCTACGCCCGCGACCCTCGGCGTCACCGCCTCTGCTTCCCGCTCGCCCGGGCGCTCGAGCGCGCCGGCCGCGGGACCCCACTCCACTACCAGCGCTGCGCCGACCGCGGCGCGCTCGAGGCGGCCTCGCTCCTCGCGGCCACCCGGCTGAGCCTCGACGGCCTCGGGGACGATCCCGTGCCGCACCGCGTCTCGATGACCGTCGACCGCGTCCGCCCCGACCTCGACCGCGCCCAGGCGGCCGCCCGCACCGCCGCCGAGCGCAGCGCCGTCGCCGCCCTCCGCGCCCGGGTCGAGCGCCTCCTCCGCCGCGCCGGCGGCTACGTCTCCCTCGAGGACGTCCGCGCCCAGGCGGCCGCCCTCGAGGCCGACGCTCCGTCCTGCCCGCCTACCGGACCGCGCACACCGTCCGGACCGTGACCTCGCCGAGCGTCGCGGTCCGGACCCGATCGGTCCGCCGGTAGGCGTCGAGCGTCTCCGTCCAGCCGGCCTCCTCCATCTTGCGCCGCCAGAGGGCCCGCGCCTCGGCGGACGGGGCCCAGACGTAGACGCGCTTCAGGCCCGCGGGGAACGGGAGGATCTCGTGCAGGAGCGCGTGCCGCCGGAAGTCGAGTGAGCGGCTATCGAGCAGGACCTCGTCGCCGAAGATGAACAGAGTGGACCCGGGCTCCGTGATCGGCGCGCAGCGAGCGCGGAGGGTCGACGGGAGGCTCGAGCCGCTCTCCAACCTGCCCCGGTCACTTCGGAGCGACCGCGCCGCGGAGACGTCGCGCGCGTGGTCGCGGGTCCAGGCGAACGCCGTCGCGCCCACCGCGAACACCAGCCCCGCCAGGACCAGCGCGGGCTGGCCGAGCCGCTCGCCGCGGCGGATCCGTGAGGCCACCAGGACCGCGCCCGAGACGAGGCCGACGACGCAGACCCCCCAGGACCAGAGGACGCGCTGCTGCTGGATCCTCGCGACGACCTCGAGCGGGGCGATCTCTCCCCAGTACGCGCTGGTCAGCAGCTCCACCCAACCTGCGTTCGCGACCCCGACTACCGCCGCGAGCGCCGCCGCCGTGAGCGCGAGGCCCCGATGGCGAGGCCACGCGCGCCCGAGCCCGATGAGCGCCGCCGGCAGCGCCAGCGTGAGCAACGGCACCAGCAGCAGCTGCTGCGGCTCCTCGAGCAGCCACAACGCGCTCCCGTCGACCTGCCGCGAGAGCTGCCGATCACGCTCCAGGCTCCAGAGGAGCGGGACCACCGAGCCCGCGGTCAGCGTCGCCGCGACCGCCGCCGCCCGTCGCCGCCCCGCCCGCGTCGCGCACGCGAACCCCGCGGCCATCAGCGCCGCCGCCGCGGCCGCGACCCAGGCCCAGTCCCCCGCGCTCGCGTGCCCGAAGTGCCAGGCGATCCGCGAAAGCTCCCTCACGGCAGCCCCGCCCGGATCACGAAGGCCACGTACCCCAGCCAGTCCAGCGCCGCGAGCGCCCCCAGCGTCACCCCACCCACGAAGAGCCCGATCGTCAGCGTATCTCGCGCCATGCGCGACGGACCGCGCCGGGTTCGAGAAGTTCCGAGGGGGGGGACGGAGTGAACTTGTGAACTTGCGTAGGTATTCGGCCTACCCGGGCTCGCCGCCAACCGCCGTCAGCGAAGCGATGCGCAGGGCCGCTCCACCCGCACCGGCCCGAGCGTCGCGGTCTGGACGTGCTCGACCCTCGCGTACAGCCGCGCGGAGTCGGTCCAGCCAACGCGAGCGGCCGCCGCCCGCCATCGCTCCGCGCCCTCGCGCTTGGCCACGACGTGGAGCACGGCGACGAAGGGCCCCCGGGGATGCCGCACCGCCCAGCGGCGCGCCATCCTGTGGAGGCGCTCCTCGGGCGCGCGCTCGTCCCGCACCCTCACGCCGTCGAGGCTCACGCCGCCGTCCGCGTGCAGCTCGAGGAGACTCCCGGGCTGCGTCGGTTCACAGCGCGCGTCGAGCGCCGGAGGAGGCAGGCGGAGCGCCAGCGGCGGGCGCAGGCTGAGGAGGCTCACCCCCGAGCGCGCGTCGGCGGCGTGCCCGCGCGTGGCCGCGAAGAGCGACGCGCCCGCGACGAACACCAGCGCGGCGAGCGGCAGAGATCCTCGCCGCGGCCCGACGAGCAGCCCGGCGCCGAACGCAGCGAGCCCCGCGATGACGACCAGGAGGCGCGCGTCGTCGAGCTCGGCGACGAACATGCTCGCGTGGGCCGCCCGCTCGGGCGCGGCGCGCGCGTGGTGCCAGGCGAGCTGCTCGAGCGCGCCACCGTACGCGCCCGCGGCCACGACCCAGGGAACCGCCGCCAGCAGCCCCCAGCGCGTCCGGTGCAGAGTCCGGGCGACGGCGAGCGCGCATACCGGGATCGCGAGCGCGAGCAGCGGGACGAGGAGCGCCTCCTCGAGGCTCTCGCCGTAGAAACGATGCACCTCGCCGAGCGGCCGACGCAGCTCATCGAGGAACGCCGCGCGCCGCGCCGCCATGCGGAGACCCAGCGCGACGCTGACGCCGAGCGTGAGCAGGCACGGCGCCCCCACCCCGAGCACGCGCGCCCGCCGGCTCCTCGCCCGCCGCGCGGCCACGTGCGCGAACCCGGCCCCGAAGAGGCAGAGCCCCATCGCGATCACGAAGAGCCACGCCTCGGCCCCGGCGATCCTGGCCAGCGACAGCAGCCGCTCGAGCTCCCAGACCGTGCGCCACGCCACGCGCGCACCGACCGACGACGGCACGAGAAGTTCCCAGAATCAGGACGCTGGGACGGAGTTTCTTTGTTGCCTCACGTAGGTCTTCTGACTACGTGAGTTAACAAGTTCACTCCGTCCCCTCGTTCGTATTCCGGGACGCCGGGCTACTCGACGGTGGCGCAGGAGACGTCGCGGAGGATGGCGAAGTTGTTGCCCTCCCAGCACTCCTCCTCGAGGCCCTCGGGGTCGACCTCGACGAAGAGGTCGACGGCCTCTTCGGGGAGGGTGCCGGTGCAGGTGACCTCGGTGCACATGCCGACGGTCAGGGCGACCGGGACGGGGGTGCGGCAGAGCTCGGGGCCGTCGGGCGCGCCGAGGCGGAAGGCGATCTCGGTGCCGGCGGCGAGCGGGAGGGTGCCGCGGTTGCAGATCTGGGCCGGCAGGGTCGCGAGCCGCTCGCCTTCGCAGAGCACCCGGAGCGGGCCCGCCTCGCTGGCCGCGGTGAGGTCGGCGAGGCCGCGCGCGTCGAGCTCGCCCTGCACGTTCTGACGGAAGTTGTTCAGCGCCGGGTCGCGCCAGTTCGGGGCCACCGCGCTCGAGCGCGGGATGGCGCCGTCGTCGCCGACGTGGGTGACGGCGTAGGCGTGCTGGTTCCACACCGGGCGCGACGCGGCCCAGCGATCGAGCTCGTCGCGCAGCACGACGATGCCGTGGTTCGTCTCGAAGGTCGTGGTCGCGCGCAGCGGGTCGGTGGCGGGGCAGCCGAGGGTGCCCGCGTAGTCGTTCACCGCGCTGACGATCTCGGAGTGGAAGTCGCCGTCGACGTCGACGATGACCGGGTTCTCGTAGGTCGTGCCGCTCGAGCGCGCGGCGCTGTAGCGGACCGTTCCGTCGGCGCCGTCGTAGATGCGCAGGAAGCACTCGTCCGCGTAGACCGCCTCCGCCGCGCCGTCGGCGTCGAAGTCGAACACGCTGGACCCGGTCAGGCTCGAGCTCGCGTCCTGGCTCGGCTGCGTCCAGAGCACGCCGTCGGTGCGGCCGCTCCCGCAGGTCCCGGTCGCGCCCGTCGCCTGACAGTCGAGGTCGAAGACCACGTAGGACGAGCCGCCGGCCGAGGCGAGCTCGCGCCTCCCGTCGCCGTCGAAGTCGGCGATGGTGGGGGCGCCGCCGTTGCCGCCGCCGGGGATGGACACGGGGCCGAACACCCGCGCGCCGTCGATCGTCTGCACGCGCGCCTGGCCGCTGCTGACCACGACCACCTCGGGGAAGTCCATGCCGCCGAGCGCGGCCACCGGGAAGTCGCCGAGGTCGGCCACCGCGACGAGGCCGGGCACGGGGCCGGCGGCGAAGTACGGCTCCGCCACCCAGTCGCGCGCGACGTACTCCCAGATCCCGTCGCCGCCGACCAGCTCGACCCGCCCGTCCTCGTCGACGTCGGCCAGCACCGGCACCTGGCCCTGGCTGTAGGGGCGGTAGCCGATCGACTCGGTGATCACGCAGCCGTCGGGGCCGTAGACCACCGCGCCGAGCACGAGCTCGGGCACGCCGTCGTCGTCGAGGTCGTGGATGGACGGGCCGCCCCACTCGTCCGGGCCGCCGAGGTTGTCGGGGGTGCGCCCGCCCGCGCCGTCGCAGCGGCCCGAGGTCCAGAGGCGCCGCCAGCCCGAGCCGTCGTCGCCGAACGCCTTGAGGCCGCCGTCGTGGCCCTGGGCGACGATCTCGGGCCGGCCGTCCCCGTCGAGATCGCCGACCGCCACCGACGCCGGGCCCATCGTCGCGTCCGCGGGGTCGGGGAAGCTGAGCTGCTGCGCGCAGTCGCTGCCGCTGATCACCCGGAGCACGCCGGGCTGCCGGTAGGAGCCGACGGTCGGGAACGAGGTGAAGGCGATCGACGGCGAGAGCGTGGTCGGGTCGCCGTCCAGGTCGAGGTCGACCACCACCGGGGTGGCCATCACCTGGATCTCGTTCGGGCGCGGGTCGCCGTCCGGCGGGCCGGTCCAGCGGCACTGCACCGCCGGGGTGATCGCCTCGATGTCGATGAAGCGCTCGCAGGCGTCGTCGTTCACCCGGTCCGCCGGCACGCCGTAGGGGATGCAGCGGCCCTCGTCGCAGTAGCTGTCGCCCCAGCAGTCGTCGTTGCCGTCGCAGGGGCCGAGGTCCGAGACGCAGGCGTCGAAGCGGCAGATCTCGCCTTCGCCGCAGCAGCTCCGCCCGCACACCTCCTCGCCGGCCGGGCACAGCCCCGCGTCGGGCGTCGGCGCCTCTCCGTCCGTCTGCGCGTCCGGGGTCGGGCCCGCGTCGCTCAGCGGCACGCACAGCCCGTCCGCGCAGCGCTGCCCTTCGGCGCAGTCGCCGTCGCTGGCGCAGGTGTCCATCGGGTCGCCGCTGCAGTCGCAGCCGAGGAGAAAGAGGACCGCCAGGCAAGCTCGGAAGCGCATGTCGCCAGCTTACCGGAGGGCGGGTCGATTTTTTTGGCTCTCCTAACGTAGTCGTGGGTGCCCGAGGCGCCTGAATGGCAGCGCGCACCCCCTGCGCGCCTCAAGGTTGGGTTGTCGAGACTCAGCCAAGAGGAGGCAGGGGATGCGCAGCCTGAG